>ERZ773245.455-NODE-455-length-46442-cov-5.891392_pt1 | contig 46442 bp, 40 predicted proteins | sample MGYA00580988_ERZ773245 | MGnify/ENA primary metagenome ERZ773245 (study PRJEB29015, sample SAMEA2737792) | human gut metagenome | biome: human gut; feature: human-associated habitat; material: faeces | place: China | collected 2012 ... | reverse complement strand
ATTTTTCAAGCGTTCGCACCGGTGAGAACACCGTTCGCGCGCGTGCGAGAATTCAAGCTTTTTGTTCGATAAAAAGAGGCAACGGAGTAAAATTCAGTCGTTAGTTGATTCAAATTATCTCGATTAAGCAATAAATGGCACACCCCACGATCTCTTTCACCGACAGGTACAGTTCGACTCTGCAGCCTCTGCTCCTGCTGGCTACGGATTATGTGGCCATTATTATTGCCGAATGGTGCGCAGTCGGAGGCAGAGACATTGTTCTTGATTTCCTAGAAAGAAAGAACGATTGGTTTGAGTTGAACAATTTTTATTTCTATCTATTTGTTCCTCTCATTTTTATGGTTTTCCTCCATTGGGGGAGAACTTATATTCGTTTGCTCTCCATTGGAGAAATGATCCGAAGAACCTTCTATTCGGTGATCTACGCTATCGTCGTGTCGATTGTCGTTCTGTTCATCGCAGGTAAGGCTCCTGTTGTATCTCGCCTTTTTATCGCATTCCTAGGCTGCTTCGTTTTCGTTTTTGTTTGTGGCTCTCGCCTTCTTGTTCGTTACCTCTGTAACCGTGCCAATATCCTTTTAGAACCGACGATCATCATCGGATCCGACGACACTGCAAAACGCGTCTTGAACTATTCCGCGACAAACTCCTTTTTTGGAATCAAAGTCGTAGGAATTATCGATGATAAAACTTCTGGGACCGCCCTAGAAGGAAAATACCCCCGGCTCGGCTCTACGGACAAGGCCGCAAGAATTATCCTTCGGACAGGAGTACAAAACATCCTGATCCTGGCCCCGAGAATGGAAAAACGGCGGCTTTACACGCTTATTGATGAAATTTTTCCTCTGGTTAAGAATATTTCCTTCGTACCGGAAACGGAGGAGCTACCCGTATCCAATATGGAAATGCACAGACTGTATTCTGAAAATCTTGTCGTCATTTCCGTTAAAAATAATCTCTCACGGTGGTACAACCAATTCTTTAAGAGAGCATTCGATCTATCGGTCGCAACCGTCGGGACGATTGCGATTTCACCGATTCTTTTAGGGATCGCCATTGCCATCAAAGCCTCAAGTCCGGGACCGGCCTTTTACGCTCATCGGCGTATCGGTAAAGATGGTGTTCATTTCAACTGTTATAAATTCCGCTCAATGGCGGTCGACTCCGACAGGCGCTTACAAGAATATTTACGGGCCAACCCTGAAGCGGCAAAAGAGTGGGAAGAGACGCATAAACTCAAGCATGATCCGAGAGTGACTAAGATCGGAGCATTCCTTCGTAAAACTTCGCTTGATGAATTGCCTCAGCTTTTTAATGTCATTCTCGGTCAAATGAGTCTTGTCGGCCCAAGGCCTATCGTGGATGAGGAAGTCATTAAATATGAGGTCTTCTTTTCCGATTACACAATGGTTAGACCCGGGATGACAGGCTTATGGCAGACAAGCGGTCGAAGTGATACCTCCTACAGTCGCCGAGTCCGATTGGATGCTTGGTATGTGCGCAATTGGAACATCTGGCTGGACATCAGTCTACTGGTTAAGACTGTGAGAGTTGTCCTATCCTCCCACTCCGGAGCTTATTGATCTCGACTGGAAGATTAGATAAACAATGAAATTTTTAGTCACCGGCGGCGCGGGTTTTATCGGCTCCTGCTTTATCCTCCAAAGGATTGCAAACGGAGATTCCGTTCTTAATCTCGATAAGCTAACTTACGCAGGCAATCCTGAAAACTTGTCCTCAATAGCCGATCATCCAAATTATTATTTTGTCCAAGGAGATATTGCCGACAAGTCTTCGACCGCAAAAATATTCCGCGACTTCAAACCGGAGTTTGTCGTTAATTTTGCAGCAGAAAGCCACGTAGATCGCTCTATCTTAGAGCCGGAAGCCTTCCTTCAAACTAATGTCATTGGCACTACCCGTCTACTCTCTTCGGCCTTGGACTACTGGAATCATTTGTGCAAAGCCGAAAAGGACAGTTTTAGATTTCTTCATGTTTCCACCGATGAAGTGTTTGGTTCACTTGGTAAGAAAGATCCCTCATTCACGGAATCGAGTCCTTACAGACCTAACAGCCCCTACTCTGCTTCCAAAGCGTCCGCAGATCATTTCGTCCGTGCTTTTAATCGGACCTATGGCCTACCGACGTTAATAACGCATTGCTCTAATAATTACGGCCCTCGGCAGTACCCTGAAAAACTAATTCCACTTATGGTATTAAATGCTGTCGCAGGTAAAGAACTTCCTGTTTACGGTGACGGGGCGAATATTCGGGACTGGATCCATGTTGAAGATCATTGTTCTGCTATTGATCTTGTTGTCAGGAACGCAGCTCCCGGAGCCGTGTATAACATCGGCGGAAATTCAGAGTTTTCAAACTTAGAGATTGTTCGGGCAATTACTGAAATTCTTGATGAGGTTAGTCCAAGAAAAGACGGCTGTTCGTACTTCGATCAGATTCGTTTCGTTAAGGATAGGCCCGGACATGATTTTCGTTATGCCATAAACAGCAACAAAATATTTAAAGAACTTGGCTGGAAACCTTCTTACTCCTTCCAAGCCGGACTCAGAGAGACTGTGCTCTGGTACCTGAGTAATCCGGAGTGGATTAAGAACGTCAAAAATAAGCACTACAGTGACTGGATGAAATTAAATTATGAAGACCAGCGTTCAAGGAGCGACTAATCTTCTCGGATCCTCCGCCGGTCTTTAGGATTTCTTGCTTACTAATTATGAGAATCAAACATTTCGAGATTGAAGGTTTAATCGAATTTTTTCCCGACATTCATAAGGATGACCGCGGGTGTTTTGTCGAAACATGGCAGGAAACTCGTTATCAAAAACTTGGTATTTCCGGTCATTTCGTTCAAGACAACTTTTCCTTTTCATGCTTTGGAACGTTAAGAGGACTGCATTTTCAGAAAAAATATCCGCAAGGAAAGCTCATTACTGCTATAGAGGGAGAAGTCTTTGACGTCGCTGTAGATTTAAGAAGAAGTTCTCCGACGTTTGGTAGATGGCAAAGCGTTGTTTTAAACGGGATAGACAAAAACCAACTTTGGATTCCTCCTGGGTTTGCCCATGGTTTTTTCGTTTTAAGTCCTAAAGCCTTAGTCACCTATAAATGCACTGACTTTTATCATCCCAGCGATGAGGGATGCATTAAATGGAATGATCCGGATGTCGGAATTGATTGGCCAATAAATACAAATCCGACACTAAGCCCCAAGGACGCTTGCGCCCCGTCCTTTCGAACCTTCACCTCAGGTTTAGTCTCATGAAGATATTGATTACGGGGTCAACCGGTTTGCTTGGGAGAGAGCTTGTCAAAAAATTCAGCCGACACTCGCTCCTCCTCCCGTCTTCAAACGAACTTAACGTCACAAATGCAGCCCAGGTCTACCGTTTTTGTCGGGAAAACAAACCCGACATCATTATCCATAGTGCTGCTTATACAAATGTAGATGCCTGTGAGATAAACCCCGAACTTGCTTTCGCTGTAAATGCAGATGGCAGTAAAAACATAGCTCGAGCCGCTTACGAGTCAGGTGCCAGGCTCATTGGAATTTCAAGTGATTATGTTTTTGACGGAAAGCTTAACAGGCCTTACAGCGAATACGATGTCCCCTTTGGCCCCTTATCCGTTTACGGCCAAAGTAAACTGTTAGGCGAGCAAAACATTCAAAACAGCTGCGATAACTGGGTGATAGTGAGGGTTAGTTGGCTTTATGGTGAGGGCGGTAAAAACTTTGTCTCGACAATGCTTAAAGCCGCTAGAAGCGGCTTGCCTGAAATAAAGGTCGTAAATGATCAAATCGGGAATCCAACGAGCACGGTTTCTGCAGCTGCTGCGATTGAAAGACTTCTTGAAACTGATTTCCGGGGGATCGTCCATGCAACCTGTGAAGGTGAGGCCAGCTGGTTTGACTTCGCTCAAGAAATATTTAGGGCTGCAGGTATCAATCAAAAAGTAGTTCCGTGCACTACAGAAGAATATCCTCGCCCAGCGCCCAGACCACGAAATTCGAGACTAGAGAACCGAGTTCTTCGAGAGCTGCAGCTTCCTCCGATGTTGGATTGGCGAAAAGAACTCAGCTTGCGAATAGGGTCGCTCATTTAACATACCTTGAATTTTCCTTTAAGACCTCGGATAAATACGGCGGGATTGTTCTGTCTTTGGTCGGACGATATGTTTTGTCTAAAAACTCCAACGCTCCCGCTGCATTAATTAAGACAATGCGGTGAGGCTCGACGAAAGCGTCCCGACTCCAGCCTGTGGAATACACCCAGTCTCTTCTTCCTGCTTCTTTCCAAATAGAAGTTCCGACCGAGTAATCCTGAGTGGGGTTAGAACATCCAAGCACCTCCGGCAGAAGCGTAGGAACTAAATCCAAGTGTGAAGTCACATACTCAACATTGGCCGATTTTTTACCAGGCCAATGGATCACCAAGGGAACTTTTATCTGAGCGTCTGTAAAGTTTCCGCCGTGCCCCCAAAAATTCAGTTTATTGTCATTGAATTCATCGCCGTGGTCTGAACTGATCACTACTATCGTGTTGTCTAACAAGTTCTTGCTATTTAAGTAATCCAAAACCTCTTGAATCAAATCATCCGTATAACGAACGGCGTTTTTGTATCGAGCAAGATAGGGAGCAGGATCGAATGAGTTATTCAGCTCCATATGATTGACCGATTTCCAGTAAGGTTTGAAGACTTCGTATTTTTCGCCCGGAGGAAACTGGTATCCGTGTACAGAATCTAAGAATATGAAGCTGAAGAAACGAGATCCCGGTTTTAATCCGGATTGCCATTTTTTGAAATCTTCCACAGCAAAAGCATCAGACTCTACCGACGAATCCCCTCGGGGGTATACGTTCAGATCGCGAACTGTAGAAAAAATTGACTTATGGAACTCGGGCATATTTAAGGGAGCTCCGGTAAAAATGCCGATTTCATAATTTCGCGTCTGCAGCGCTGAAATTAAAATCCCCGGTGTTCCGGATGTCAGAGAACTTGTCCAATATTTTCCCGGCAGTCCCGTGAACAAAGAAAAAATGCCATGCCTAGTGTTATTCCCGTTCGAGTAATGGTTATTGAATCTGACGTTTTCTTGTGCAAACTTCCATGTATTAGGCATGACTTCTTTTGTTAACATGTCATACCTTAGCGTATCCACGAAAAGAAACAGTATGTTGTAATCCTGACCATTGTGGCACCTCAATGGATTTAATGGGTAATTCATCAAGCCGCCTTCGCTAAAATTGACCTTCTTTGTGTCTATGGCCTTCCTATCGACAAAACCATACTTCTGAAGCAGAGTATTCATTCTGAGAGGTCTAGCTAGAGGGATCTTGTCAAAGACGGAAATCAGTCGATTATTGAAGTTTGCAAACCCCCAGGAATAGCTGAAATTTGAAACGGCAAAAGCTGTTAGGCCAAGGGCGAAAAACGCATAGACGGTTTTTTTGTACTTTGAAAAACAAAATGAAAGCCTTGCAAACCAGTAAGAGAGAAGCAAGATTGCAAGAATCATCAGCCCTATTTCGCCTAACATTCTAGGAGAAAAGGACACGATTCTTCCTCCGCCAAATAAAGTCATTTGAATCATTGCCAAATTCAAATGTGTTCGGTATAAAGGGTATACAAACGAATCGGTTAGGGAGAAGATCAACAGAGAGGAGTCGATGAGAATAAAGAGTGTAAGCACAGTTTTTCGTAACTCCTTGACCAAGGGGTAAGTCAGGAGCAAGATTTCAAAAAACAATGCCAACAAGGCAAAAAGGCCGATTGTGTAACTCAAGAAAATGAAGATTTGGATTGAGCTCCATTCGGATAAGACACCAGCATTACTAACACTTCTTAGACCAAACAATCCAGCTACCAAGGCTACAAACAGCGCATTGACAGCGTAAATTGCTATAAAGGGTTTCCTCTTCATTTATTCTTAATACCTGATAATGACGGGTAATTATCTAACGTCGAAAAAACGTATTGTATGTTGTTTTAAAAGTGCCTTATGAAAAAGAAAACTAACCCCAAGATTTATCAATTGGAGTAAAGAAAAACAAGGCGAGCCCATTAAAATTAAGAATCGTTTATAAAAACAATCGATTGAATAATTTAAAATCCCGATGATTAAATTGAATGCCCTTGTGCCATGACGCCCATTAAAACAAGTTTACCCCCCCCCACAAGAACCGCTGACGATAATATGATCGTTGCAAAGACTTTCACGGGTACACATATCAATAATTTAGCTCTCACATATCCGCTGATTTATTTTCGAACGAATGGTCGTAGAGGCATGCAAAACATTCTGATTGGATGTAAAAAATTACTCAAAGAATGGTTTTCTCCAGTGTATTCTTCGCCTTTTGTCAACAGCGGTTATAGAGCAGACATTGACGGACTAAGAGCGATTGCAATCCTAGCCGTTATTTTTTTTCATGCTTTCCCTGAATATATCACTGGAGGTTTCGTAGGGGTAGATGTTTTTTTTATTATTTCGGGGTACTTAATCACTGGAATAATTTATCGAGCTCTCATAAAAAATTCCTTTTCCTTCTCGGATTTTTATGCACGAAGAATTAGAAGAATATTTCCTGCATTGCTCTTTTTACTTGTGATAATCACTATTATTACGCTGCCTTTTCTTACATTCGGAGAAAGAATTCAATTAGGCAAACAAATTAAATGGGCGTCATTTTTTTCTGAAAATATCTACATAGTCAAACAGGGAGCTGGCTACTTTGCATTGAAAACCGAACTGATGCCTTTGATGCATCTTTGGTCCCTGGGAGTAGAAGAGCAATACTACATCATTTACCCTCTTCTTTGTTTCATCATCTGGAAAATAAATAAAAATTGGATCCTGGCCTCCTTGTTATTTTTCTCTGTTGCCTCATTTTTTTCCTCTGTCCTTTTGTTCGATTACTTTCCGAATGGCACCTTCTTTTTGCTTCATTCACGATTTTGGGAGCTCTGCTTAGGCGGGATATTGGCAATTTTTCATCAGAAAGGTTTTAATGACATTCCCATTCTTGATTCAAAAAAACACCAAGAATTTTTTTCTTTTATGGGGCTTAGTTTTATCTTATTAGGAATTTTCTTATTTAATAATAGGATGGAGTACCCTGGAGTCCTCACACTATTACCGACCTTGGGAACCTGCCTTATAATAGCCTCCCCTAAGGCCACAATTAACCGTTATTTGAGTATTAAATCCTTTGTTTTTATTGGCTTAATCAGTTACACGTGGTACCTATGGCATTGGCCATTCCTTGCTCTCGTAAGAAGCCTGAATAAAGGGGAACTACCTTCTTTTGAATTCCGATTGCTTCTTATCTTTATTAGCCTTCTCTTTGCATTATTTAGTTACTTTTACATTGAATTTCCAATCCGGAAGAAGAAGTTAAATTTTGTTTTGATAACTTCTCTTTGTGTGCTAATGGGGATAACTGGGATGTTGGGATCTCTTGCGCCACGAACTTCTTTCATTTTTCCAGAGTCTTATCAAAAATTTGTGAACTTTGAAAAAAATAAAAAAAATTCTTTCCGTAACAACGCCTGTGATGAGATCCCTTTACAGAACGTCAGGTATTGTTGGAAATCTGGTGATTCACCTGCCGAATGGGCGATTATCGGAGATTCTCATGCAAAACAACTAGCTACCGGCCTAGGCAAACTTACTTCTGCACCTATCATCATATTAGGAAATCCGGGAGATCCTCCCTTGTTAGGTGTCAAGAATCCCCGAACTTTTAAACTAGAAACTTCAGAAGAGATCCCGTCAAGTAATATTATTCATTGGATCGCCAAAAGCCCGTCTATCAAATTTGTAATTCTCTCAGCACGATGGGAGAGGTTCTCTAGCCAATTTAGATACTCCTTTGATAATAAACCTGTAAGAAGTGGTCATCTTAATATTTTCGAAAAACAGCTCGTTAAGACCATTCAGCTTTTAAAGAATTCAGGAAAAGAAGTGTTTGTACTTTTAGACAATCCTCATTTGCCATTTGATATCGAAGACTGTTTTTCTTTAAGACCAATTGAAACAAATAAACCCTCTACTTGCTCTTTTCCCGCTTCTGAAGGAAATGAAACTGTCGATCTTTATAACAAGGTTGTTACTAAAGTAACGAGCCAATTAAATGTTCCTCTCATCAATCCCTCTTCGGTCTTTTGTGAAGACGGAGTTTGCAAGGCTGAAATGAACGGACGTCTCTTGTATGAGGACAGAGACCATTTATCAGATTTTGGAGCCTCTGAAGTAGCAAAAAAAATTATCGAAGATATTAATAGCACTCGAAAAGAAGAGACTTTATTACCACTTAAACCTTCTCCTTCAGAGGGATAACAAAATTTATAGCCTCCAAAACACACATTTTTTATTGAGATATCATTAAGAATCAAGTGAATTTTGAAAGAAAAATGCAAACGACAAGAAAACAATTTCAAGGCCGGAGTAAGCAGAAACTTTTTTCCTCCTATCTACTCTTCTCTCTTTTTATCGGCCTGGTCCTCTCAGTTCTTTCCTTTCGGTATATTGAAGTAGCCGACAATAGTCTTATAGGACCCTTGTCCTTAATCTACATATTCGCTTATTCTTTTTTTTATTACGCCGTCTTAATTTTCGCCATCTTATCTCCTCTTCTTATATTTTCGTTTCTTGGATTTAGGCGATTATTTTCTTACTTAACCGTGATGATAGCTTCTATAGTTGTCATCCTCTTTTTAGCTGACACTTTCGTTTATCAACAATTCAGGATGCACCTGAATTTGGCTATGCTGCAAATGACCCTATTTGGCGATGGGCAAGTTGTTCAGTTTGACACGAAAATGTGGATAGAGATCATCCTTATCTCTTTGGTTTGTTTTCTGTCCACTACCGGCCTATTTCTGATTGCCTCCAGCCTATCCAAGCGATTAAACAAAAAATTTTGTGTTTTAGCTATAACTTTTGTGCTTTTAGGAAGTATTTCCTGTCAGCTAATTTTTGGATTTTCGTTCGCAAAAAATATTTCACAAGTTACACAAGTTTCTTATCTCTTGCCACTTAATCGGCCTCTTAGATTCAACAAGCTACTTGTCAAGATTGGAGCCGTCTCGAAAGAAGAAGTTCGGCGCTTTGATCTCAACTCGAAAAAAGGATTAATGAACTATCCTATTAATCCTCTGGTCTGCAAAGGGGGAAATAATTACAACATCCTCTTTTTATTTGTTGATTCTCTTCGTTTTGACATGGTTGCACAAGATACCATGCCCAATATCTTTGAATTCTCTTCCTCTGCAATTCGCTTTCCAGAGCATTTTTCTGGCGGTATAAACACAAGGCACGGCATTTTTTCTTTATTTACCGGACTGCCGGGACTATATTGGGAAAAATCTTTGCAAACACATTCTGGTTCTGCCTTAATCACTGCACTCCAATCCCGTGGTTACCAAATTGGCCTGTTTTCCAGCGCTCCTTTGACAATGCCAGAGTTTAACAAAACCATCTTCACAGATATCCATAACCTTAGAGAAAGCTCAAAAGGCGCCAATACATTAGAAAGAGACGAAAATGCAATCTCTGACCTCTCCAATTGGCTGAAGAAAAGAGATCCGTCCTCTCCTTTTTTCGCCTTCCTTTTTCTTGATGCTGTCCACTCCACACAATTTCCGGAAGGGAAGGAAAACGAAAAATTTAAGCCATATTGGAAGAACGTAAATCAATTAGAACTTTCTAATGACTTTGATGCCTCTCTTTACTTCAATCGTTACAAGAATTCGGTCCATTTTGTGGACAGTCAACTCGGTAAATTACTCAAAAAATTACCGGGGATGATCGATTTAGACCAGACGATCATTGTTATAAGCTCGGACCATGGGGAAGAATTTAACGATAACAAATTAAATTACTGGGGGCACAATGGTAACTTTACGAAATACCAAGCCCAAGTGCCTTTTATTGTGAAGTGGCCCGGGAAGGAAAATATCAGCATCAATTACAGGACATCAATGTTGGATGTCGTTCCGACAATTCTTCAAGAAGTCTTAGGATGTGAAAATCCTATCGATGACTACTCATTAGGAAAGAATCTTTTCTCGCCTGATGAAAAACGTAAATGGTTATACGTTAGTAATTATTCAAACGATGCATTCTTGGAAGAGAATCGTATTGTCCTCATCAATGAGTTGGGAATCCTTCAATTCTTAGATCCTCATTACAGGCCGTCAAAAGATCAAACGATCCCACCATATTTTTCACAAATCTTAAAAGACTCAAGTCGATACGCAAAATAGGTCTCACCAACATGATTGAATGCATTAAAATTTTTAATAAGTTGCCTCTTTCAGTGGTAATTGTGGCAAAAAACGAAGAAAATCGGCTCCCTTCATGTCTTGCTGCCTGTTCTTTTGCAAAGGAAATCATTCTAGTAGATGACGAGAGTACAGATAGAACTAGAGAGATAGCTGAAGCTTTTGGCGCCAGAGTATTCAAGAAAAAAATGAGAAACTGGGGGGAGCAACAAACATTTGCCATTAAGCAGGCAACCCAACCTTGGCTTCTTCTACTCGACTGCGACGAAATCATTAATGAGGAACTTGCAGATTCAATTCGAAAAGCCGTTGAAAGCAACGAAAATTTTTCTTATGAAATTAAAAGAGTAAACCGTTTTAAAAATTTCAAAGCAACTCATGGTAGCCTGAGATCCGATTGGGTTCCTCGTTTAATGAAAAATAAAGACGTAGAGGTAATTGGACAAGTCCATCCCCACATTGTTTACCCCTTTAAACTCCGAAAACTCAAAGGTCATGTAGATCATTACACTTACACAAGCATCGACGCATACTATGAAAAAATGAATAAATATTGCCGGCTAAGTGCTGAAAAATATTTAACGGAAGGAAAAAGCATTTATTTCTTTAGAGATATTGTTTTTAGACCAACTTGGGCTGCATTCAAAGTCTATTTTATAAATTTAGGTTTTCTTGATGGAAAAATAGGTTTTATTTTTGCTGCCAATCACTACTGTTATACACTCCAAAAATACTTGCGTTATTATTTGCTCAAGAAAACGAAAGGGTATTTTTAATAAAATATCTTAATCTATTAGAATTATTAAATAAAAATTAGCTCTATCTGATAACTTTCTGAGCAAAGTTATAAATCTTTGAAGCATGGATTTCTGGATCGAGATTTTCCGTAAAAAGATCAGAAACCCTTTCTTTTTTGATTAATTGTCGTGTCACTCTCAAAGAGGAAATCGCCTCTTTTAATGATTTCTCTAAGCTCACAAGAGAATTCGGAGTAAATTCGAACTTAACCTCCGTTTTTATCACTTCTGCGGCCCCTAGATTAGCCGAAATAATCACTGGTGTCCCTGCACAAAGACTTTCTATCGGAGCCAAACCAAAAGGCTCATATCTAGAAGCCAGAATTGATAAATCAACTGCCTGATAGGCTTCTTGAATATTTTTCAAATACCCTAAGTACCGAATATTTTTATAGGGTTTCTTAGGTATCGGCCTCCCAGCTACTAACAACTCTATTGGCAAAGAAGTATTTTCAAAAAGTTTTTCTAGAAGTTCAAATCCCTTACGTTTATGACTTGAGGAGACAAAAAGTACCGAAATTGTGCCCTCTTTGATGCCAAATTTCTGCCTAAGCAGTTGTCTTTCTTCTTCTGTCGGCCTTGAAAAAATTGAAAAATCAACAGGAGGGTACAGAACTTCAATTTTGTCTTGATCTACTCCATAAAAATTGATTAATTCATTTTTAATACTTCTTGAATGGGCAATAATTTTTTTTGCGTTGCTATATTCTTTTTCTTCTAAAGAAAGACAAAATTTGTCGTACAGTCCTTCTCGAAGGCAACATTGACTTAAATATCCTGCATGAGTTCCTCCACACAAAATTATCTCCGACTGATCATTTCTGCAGCAACCTAGGAGGACGTCTACTCCAAATTTTTCCCTACTTTTTCTAAGTTGATATGAAAAAAAGAAATCCTTAAAGAGTCTTGGAACCCCAAATGTCGGAATGCTTTGAGGAGTAATAAATGAAAACTCTTGAAGGCTTTCGTCAAATGATTTTGCAAAGACTACAGGATGGGGCAACCCTTGTTTATGAAATGCTTTGATTAAATTTAAAGTGTAATTTTCCATTCCGCCGCTGAAGCCGAAATGATTACATGCTATTCCTAATTTCATGGCGCAGACTTCCTATCTGACAATATGCTGAGATTTCCAATTCGCCAAAAAGGCTCCGAAACCATCAAGGAGCCAAACATCAACCAAAAATACTTCATGACATTCGAATGTGCCAGATTAAATTCAGTGAGTCCTTGAAGCATTAATCCCAGCGTTGATAAAAAGGCCATAAAGTAAGTATCCTCTCTAGTTTTTATAAATTTTATTAAGGACCAGATTAAAAGATAACCAAAGAATAGGAAAAATCCGGTTAATCCAGTACTTCCGTTCTCACCTAAGATTTGAAAGAAATTACTGTGCGCCCTAGTGAGGTTAGGCTCTTTCGAATCCTTATGTATATATTTTTTAGGATAGGCATCTTTAAAAACTCCCATACCTACGCCTGTTACGGGATGATCTTTAAACATTGCAAAGGAGCTCTTCCAAAGCCGGATTCTTTCGCTGTTGGTGGAAATGCCGGCATCGGTAAGACTACTCACCCTACTGGAAATCGTGTTGTGAGTCGACAATGAAAAAACTAACAATAAACTTCCAAGAATAGCCAATAAAACAGGAATGGAGATATTTCTGATATAAACAAGAAGGGCCAAAGAAAAACAAATTAATAATGCCAACCAAGCCCCTCTAGTCCCATTTAAGAGAACAACATAGCCGCAGAAGAGAAAAATAAGAAGGACGGAAAATTTAAAAAGTTTTGAAAACGAAGAAAGGAGCAGACCCAAGAAGAAAATCGGCATAGATACACAAGCAAAACCGGCGTAGATCATCGGATGCCCATAAAAGCCATTGAGCCTATAACCATAATTCGCCTTCCCGCCATCAATAATGGCATAAACACTGTCTATTAAGAAGGATAGGAGCAAAGATCCAATTAAAATATAAGTATCTTTTTTCTCTACAGACAATAAAACTATAAACCCCAAAAAAGGTCTTAACACGATCAAAGAAAACCAAATACCAAAACTCTCTTTTAAATTTGGATTTGCAAAGACAGATGGCAAAAACGAAAGAATAAATAACAGGTAAGCATACAAAAATATTTCAAATTTCTTTATTCGTTCTAAGACTTTTCTTGGCTGAGCAAGGACATAAAGTAAAAAAAATACAGAAGCTAATACTTGAAATAAATTCGAGATAGCAACCGCAATGCACTGAAAAAAAGCGCAAAGGCTAAGGCTGACTAACAGAGACAAATAAATTAATTGCGTTTTTTTTTCAAAAATAGATTGCATCCAATGACCCTTGTTTTTCGCGAAAATTTTATCATTGAAGTTGAAAAGAGGATGAGAAGGTCTTACTCCTTGTCAGAAAAACAAAGAATTGAAGTCTCGGTAAGGAATTATTGAATATGGAAGCAAGGTAACCGGAGAGCAGTTATAGACACCCACGCCTGTTTTTTTACTGGCTAACTTCGTTAATAACATGAAGGGCTTGATGTGTTCTTCATAATCATTTAATAAACCTGATCTGACCACGTCTTCTGTGTGCTCATAAAATCTTGGTTGATTAGCGTTACCCAAATCAAATCCTAGGAGAAAAATTTCTTTAAAACCCAAATAAAAAGCTATCTGAATTGCATTTGACATAACCGTTCCAGTATGAAAAAAGCCCAAGCGAGGATCTAAAAAAAGCTTCAACAGTTCTCCGGCTGCTTCTTGTTCTAAAAAATCCCCAGACTTCCTAGCAAGTTCATTAAGTAATGTGCCCCTCTCCCTCCAATTCGGAGCCTCATTTATGATAGAAAAATCATAATTTTTTGCTATCTTCTCATCGAGCAACGCTAGCTCACGAAAAACGTCAAAAGTCACAGCAAACTTTAGATCATTTCTAAGATTCGTTAGCAACGAGGACCTATTTCTTACGAATGAAGCATCTGATATCACTTCGAGGAAAGGGCTATTGACCTCATTGATTGATGTAATTGCTCCATTAAGAAAGATTACATTTTCTTTTCTAAGTTTTGAGAGATCTAAATTGTTTACAGATGGGCCGGAACCTAAAATAAACACCCGTTCATTACGTGGTTCGACCCCTTGGAAAATTTTTAACTCTTCCAAAGAAAAAGAAGTATTTATAAGGCGATTTTTCCAATACAACTTATATTTAGTTGGAAGTAGGCAGTCATATGGCTGGCTCCAGATGCCGTCTATAAAATCGTAGGCTTGGCATTGCCGAGGAAGACTTGTAAGTGCAAATGTTTTTTTCAACAAACTTCGCTTTTGCCTTGTGAACCATTGTTTAATTTTTTCTTTTTTCATGTTTTCACTTGCCAGAACCCATTACAAGTACTTAACTCCTGTAAAGGTTTAGTAATCTTCCCCTTCGTACGAACTTAGTGGGCTTTTAGCTTTTCAATTCTTTAAGGAATTCCAAGTTTCTCCTATTTTAATTTTAAGGATCGCCCGAACTTTTTTCAAAATTTAATAAAAGTGTACCCGGCGCATCTCAAGGAACAAGAATTTCCGTTTCGCGGAACAACTTTGATATGTTCCGAATATCGGTGCAGACCAGTCTTAAAAATTAGTTCTACGTTCCAGGAAATAAGATTTAAAAATCAAGGCTTCATGAAAACAGTTTCTTTATTAAATCTCATTCATTGAAGAAAACTCTGTTCCTCGGAAAGACGGTCCCCGAACCTCGAAACATCGAATACGAAAAACGACCCACTTCTTCCCCTTTTTTAAAGTTTTGAAATTCGTTGCTGTAACAAAAGAGACCAGTCTTCTGATTTTGGTCTTTGTTTTTTGCTTCCCATTGAATTTAAATAATAATTTTGTATTTGTTATTTTTAACTTTATCTCGTTATTTTTAGCGTTTTACCTTTTTATTTTCGATCATCCCCTCTGTTAGAAAGTGAAACTCAGACAGTCTTGGAAATTCTTTTGGCAGGCTTTTGTTCCGTAAGAGACTTTTGGGGAACCGCGGAACAAAATCAAAGAAAGCCAATATTGGACTAAAGACGAGCCGCCCTCATTCCGAGGACTATTTTTAGGTTAAATTATTAATTTTATTTTGTATAACCCCGTTCCGAGGTACGGTTAGCCAGTTTCCGCAGAACAGTAATCGAAACTCTCAATATCGCTTGTTCCGATTGTTTATCCCCCGCTTCTCCATCTAAGATATTAAAGCAGCATCGTTCAATATTTATTGTTAATCAAATAGTTGGAGGATGTATGGATAGAAAGGCTATCGTTCAGGGGCTTTATAAAAAGCTCAAAATCCGAGAGATCGCTACCCTCTCAAAATGCGGTCTTGCAACAGTTCAAAGGACCAAAGACTATCTTCAAAACCACAATATCCCTCTTGAAGAAGCCATTGAATTTACAGAGTCTCAGCTGCAAGCACTGTTCGATCAACCTCACCGGAAACCTGATGTCTTTGTCGAGGAAGACTTTGCAGAGGTCTTCCGCAAGGTCAATCGTGTGAAGCTGAGGATGTCATTAAAGGATTGTTGGTATCAATACAAGAAATCTCACGAACAAAGCAGTCTTGAAGTAATGGGGTACAAGACTTACTGCAAGCGTTATGGAGAGTTCAAGGAAAAACTCGACGAAGAGGCAAAATTCCAAGAATGCGGACGCCGCCAGTGGCTGCCGGGACAGGCGGTTATGGTTGATTACAGTGGAGACGGACTGCCTGCGCTCATCGGCAGCGAGCACGTCGAACTTCAAATCTTTGTGGCCGTGCTTCCTTACTCGGGCTATACCTTCGCGTACGCAACTCCTGATCAAACCAGAAAAAGCTGGCTTCATTCAATCAGGGAAATGATGACGTCTCTCCAGGGAGCAACGAAATATCTAATTCTGGACAACAGCACTACCTGTGTCTGCCAGGCAAGTAAAGTCTGGCCAAAATACGCAAAGGAATTTGAACACGTATGCCGCTATTACGGAACGATCCCTTATGCCGGAGAGCCCCATGTTCCTTTGTCAAAACCTCATGTGGAACGAGCCGTCGGGCTTGTTCAGGAAAAAATTCTCTCGCAGCTCATTGATGAAAGACCGGCCGCATCAATTAAGGAGGCAAATGAGCGCTTGGCCGAAAAGGTCAGAGTATTTAACGATCGTCCCCTAGAGATCGATCCGAGTCTGACACGACGCACCTTATTTGAAAGCAAAGAAAGAGAGTTTTTAAAACAGATCCCGGCAATCCCCTGGGGCGAGGACATTGAAGTTAAGCGATTAAAAGTTCAAAAAGGAGGAACCGTAAGGTACAACCAACGCCGCTACCGGGTGAATTATCGATACGTTGGAGAGTACGTTAATGTGGTGGCCTGCGAGAGCGACCAAACTATCCGTATCTTCACGGACAAGAAATGGAGCCTCATCGGAGAACTTCCTCTCAAGGACGGCACCAACCTGACCATCGAGGATCTTGAGAAGCAAAGTTCCGGCTCAAGATTTATGCAATTGAAAGCGGCAGAATTAATAGGAAATATACGTAAAGCCGGTTCAAACTCTCAGGCACTGTATATGCAGCTAGCGGGAATGGCAGATGAATTAGCCGGTGCCCGATATGCCAGATTTATCAATAAACGCTTCTCTGAATTAGGAGCAGAACCGTTCGAAAAAATCCTGGAAGAATCTCGCGATCTGGGAGCGGGTTGGGATTTAGAAGAACTAAAAGACAAACTCACAAACGCCGGCAAGAAAGAAATCGTCAGTATCCGCCGGAGAGCCGGCCAAGTGCTTCAACGCGAACAAAGAGCTGACCGAAATCTCAGAGGTGCCGAACACTATGAATCAATCTTGAGGGAAAGAAAAGTGGAGAGCTAACGTTATGGAAAAACTAAAAGAAAATGCCGCCTTGTCCGGTTCATGCTCTAGCGGAGTTGCGCCCTCTCAGGAGCAGATGAACAGAGAAGCGGCTAATGGAGATAGTCTGCTCCGAATGACGGTAACAAGCAAGATAGAAGAAACGATCATGGATCTCCTTAGAGAGTACAGACTGAATGCCTTTGCCCAGCAGCTCCACGAGCAGCTCATTGATCCGTCTTGGTCGTCTCAACCGTTCTTAAGACGCCTTCTTGTCTGCTTGGAGGCAGAACGTGTGGTTCGAAAGGAACGCGGTGCGGAAAAAAGATTTAAGATCGCCGGCCTTACTAGAGGAGCTTATAGCTTAAGGCAATTCGACTTTGCGCCCGGACGAGGAATCTCCCGTCAAACCCTTGAGGAAATCATTGAATGCCGATGGATCGCTAAGAGAGTACCTCACCAAAGACGAGACAGCCGCCGCAACGGTAAATCAATTGCGATCACGGGTGCCACAGGTTGCGGAAAAAGCTTCCTTGCGATGGTTATTAGTTCCGAGGCAATCGAAAGGGGTTTTAATGTGAAGTACTGGAGTCTGAGTGAGTTGGTAGAAAGACTATCGAAGGCGGAGAAAAAATCTGAGACGCTAAAGAAGATCAATGAAGCGGATTTGCTCACCATCGATGACTTCGGTCTGGGGACCCTAACTGCTCAGGAACAAAGCCTCGTCTATGAAATTATTAAAAGTCGTGCTGATAATTTGTCCACGATCATAGTCAGTCAAAGACCATGCGCTGACTGGTATGAGTGGCTGGGTGGAAAATACATCGCTGATGGAGTCGCCGACAGAATAATTAATTTCTATTATTTAATAGAGTTAAAAGGGGAATCGCGGCGAGCGCTAGCACGGAAACAGGCTAAAGAAGCGGCTGAATTGTAAAGCTAGACGGTCTCTCGAAATAAGGGGCTGGCCCGGGAGACCAAATTTAAAAAATCGTAACCTGTTCCGCGGAACAGGGAATGTTGTTCCAAGACCGTATCCTGCGACAATAAAAGTGCCCCTTTTGGATTTAAAGAGAAACCGTAACTCGTTTAGACTTTTCAATTTAATAAAAAAGAGGCTTGTGCCATCCATAAGAAAGAATGGCAGTTCGCCCCTTCTATACTCAAAGCAGCTAAACTTTATTTTTTAGTTTTGGCACGGCTCTTGCGCACAGTCTTTTTGGGAGCGTTGACAGCATCTTTAAAAGCTTTGCCAGCAGAAAACTTCGGAACCATAGCCGCGGGAATTTTAATCTCTGCGCCAGTAGAGGGATTGCGGCCTGTACGGGCTTGACGCTGAGATCCATAGAACTTACCAAAACCAATCACAGTATAATCGCCACCTGCAGCGACGGTCTTGATGATTTCAGCGGTATATGCATTCAACACCTTCGCTACTTCGGTTTTTGCGAGGCCTGTTTCGGAAGCAACTGCTTCGATCATTTCAGTCTTGTTCATTAGAATTCTCCTGTAAGAGATGTAAAAGTAAACGCGAACTCGTTTATCTTACCCTTGTTTACAATTATTTTGAAGATTTTCTTCTGCTTCCTTTACGCCAAGCGAGTCAGAAGGATTAATCTCCCTGAGGTTTCAGAATTTCATCCAGACTAATGATTAAAGACTCATCGACTGTTTAACCATGAAGATTTCCGTAATAGTCTCCACTTACAACAAACCAACTTATCTAAAGTTAGTTTTGGAAGCCTTAAAAGAGCAACAAGATCCCGGAGATTTTGAAGTCGTTATCGCAGATGACGGAAGCGGTATGGAGACAAAAGCAATGATCGATGCTATGAGAAAAGACTTCCCTGTGGTTTTAAAGCATGCGTGGCAAGAAGACAAAGGCTTTCGACTTGCGGCTTCCAGAAACAATGCCTTAAGAAAAGCGTCGGGAAGCTACATAATTTTCCTCGATGGCGATTGTATTCCTAGACGGGATTTCGTAGCTAAACACAGAAGACTTGCCGAGCCTGGTTTTTTTGTTACTGGTACACGCGTTCTTCTCTCTAAAGAGTTTTCTTATAAGATTGAAAGTAAATTGGAAAGTCTTGATTCAGAATCTTCTCCACAACTTTTTAAACACTACCTCAACAAAGAAATTAATAAGATATCTTCTCTTTTTCCTAACCCTTTTTACCTAAGAAAGCTCTCGAAAAACAACTGGAAAAAATTGCGGGGCTGCAATTTTGCACTTTGGATGAAGGATTTAGAAAGAGTAAATGGATTTGACGAAGAATTCATCGGCTGGGGATTCGAAGATTCCGATTTAGCTGTCAGGTTGATTAATTCAGGAATCAAAAGAAAATCTGGCAATTTTCTGGTTACCGTCTTCCACTTATACCACCCTGAGAAGAAAAGCAAACAAGAGGGTTCGGGCTGGTTGAAATTAATGGAGAGAATTAAAAATAAACAAGAAATATGTCATAGCGGATTAGATAAAAAATAAGAAATATTCTTGTGAGAAAAGGTGCCTAGACCCTCTTTCGCAGACTAGGCAACTTTCCGAGCGCATCATTCTCGTCAAACATGACAAAGAGGATTTATAAAATAATTTAGGTGCGTCCCGATCGTTAACTAAAACCTACCCTTTGGAATTAATAACATGGTTGGTAAAGGGCGTCGTTGTTTGAAACCGTTTATTGGTTTCTTTTGACGCCCATCGGCTCCAAGTGAAATTCCATAACGGCCAAGCCGCTGCAGAACAAGACTTGAATAATGGAAAGATCCAAAAAATTATCACGGAGTCCAATTGAATCTTGGGGTTCTCATGCTCAAAAACGGTCCCTATTTCTTACAAAAATTCAAAACAAAGGGGTTATTATTCCCCTGCAGTTGCTTTATTTTGAATGCCCGCTCGCATTCCCATTCTTGTACTGGATAAGCCTTATCCCATGCGTCCATAAGGCGAGACTGGCTCGAACTCATTTGAAAATAATTCGGGTACGCATAAGCCATATATTTATAGGTCCGAGCAATTGGTCCCCTTGAGTCCTGAGGTGGTTCAACTTTGTTTCCTGATATTTTCACGGAACACGATCCAAATGAATTTGGAGTGTTCTTCGGTAATACTTCGAAGTTCTTGTTTCCACGCTCCGCATTAACCGCACCGATAGCTGGATACAAATTGTATAAATCACTTTGCATATAGCGAAACACTATATTTTCTTTTTCTGCACATTTTCGACCCTTAAACGGATTTCCCCTATTATCAACACATCTTGGAGATCCCTCTCTCCATTCGGAAAAGAACCGTCCGAAATTTTCTGCAGGAACTACATGCTCCCATTCAACACGTCCCGCTCGCTTTGCGTGGGTAGAGGTAGCGAACCCTTTTGGCAATATGATATTTTTATCTTTATCGAAGGGGACCTGGCAGTAAAGAGTTATTCTCCGATTTGATATTACAAACCGTTCCATAGCTTTTTTGGCTTTATTAAAACTTTGGAACGTCTGGTTGCCCTTAACCACTTCGTCATTCGCAATAGCAGGAAAAGACACGGAAAGAGAAATGAAAATAGAAAGGGGAAAATAAATTGATTTCATTAACTGTGGGCAAAAATTAAAGGCTTGAAATTATAAGGTTTGGAATGAACTAACCATTTTCTTTTAAAGCACTATTTATTGAAATGATTTCTTAATGCTTTGATGAAAAAGCATATCGAGAAGAAAATATAAAAGCAGGAAATCCCTGAGATAACAATGAATTACTTTGAAAATAGCTTGGCTAACAAAGACTTGACTAGCGCATCGTGTTGGATATTTTTGTATAACCTCATAGTGTTTGTCTTCGCAAGCGTAGCTCTAGGTATGATTCGAAGCCTTCAGTTAGCGGCCTTTTATGTTCCGCTTTCTTTTTTGCTCGCTTGGCATCTGCCTATTTTCATAAAAAAAATTCTTCTCTTTACCAATCTTGTATTTTGCTTACTCATCATTTCTTTTAGTGGTATTCAAGGGTTTCTCTATAAAAATTATGACGCTACCATTGATTCTTCCTTCGTTATAGAAGCGTTAGCCAATACAAATTTAGATGAGAGCGTGAGCTACGTACAGGCTGGTTTAGAACAATTACTCCTGTGGGGACTTTTTTCTCTTTTAGTTTTCATCCTTTGCTGTATATGCCTTACCACAATCACCCGAGCCAGCCTCCCAAGATCCAAAAGAATCCTTGCCTTTGTAAGTGTGTTGGTATTGTTATTCATCTTCTCTTTCTACCAAGATGCCTGGCGCAAGCGGTTTCCTTTGTTTATTTACGCCAACCTATTCAACGCCATTGAAGCCCAGCAGGATTATTGGGAAGAAATCGAAAATGAAAATAAAGGCTATTTGTCCGCCGCAAAAAAACTTATTTCGAGCGTAGAAGAAGGTCCTAAGACAATTGTTTTAATTATCGGCGAGAGCACCTCAAGAGAGGACATGTCTTTATATGGCTACCCACGCAACACAACTCCTCGGCTTAAAGAAATTGAGACAAAAGATCCGCTTTTTATTAAAGCACGCGAAGCCTATTCAACAAAATTTAGTACAGTTCCTGCTTTCAATTCCATGTTGGAATTTGACCTTAACGCTCCCTTCAAAGAGCATGTTCACTTATTGGCTATATTCAAGAAGGCCGGATATCACATTACTTGGATCAGTAATCAGGATGACCTCGGCATAGAAGCAGAATATTCGAGTTTTGCAGATAAAGCGGTACAAATGAATCGTCAACCGGGGAGATCAAGCGTCTCTTTTGACGAAAAAGTAATACCGGAATTAAAAAGAGCCTTAACTGAAAACTGCCAAAAGAAATTGATCGTTGTACATTTGATTGGTCTACACCCGCACTTCGCACTTAGGTTCCCGGAAGGGACTAAAGCGACCTGGAGCAAAGACGACGATATCAGCAAATCTTTAAGAGATATGGGGCGTTCCAAAAGGACACTCATCCTCAAAGAGCAATACAACCTCGGCATGCTGTATCAAGATCAGATTATTTCTGAATCTCTTGAATTAACCAAGAAAGCCGCGAGTAGCACTCCTGCCGACTGGATTTATCTTTCAGACCATGGCGCGGAGTCCGGTCACCGAGGTGATTTTGTGGGCCACTCTTCAAAAACTCTCGGGGGCTACACAATCCCTTTTCTTTTTTGGAGTAATGAAAAAACTTATTCCCAAAAGCGCGAGCAGCTGGCAAACAGACCTTTCAGGGCAGATTGGTTATCCTTCTTGCTTTTAGACCTAGCAGGGATCAAGTGTTATTTCTCGTATGACAATAAATCCTGGATTGAGCCAGATTACCATTGGGATGAGCCGGGCGTTATCACGTCATTAAAAACCAAACCCTCTCCTGCCCAATAAGAAAGAAAGGACAACCCAAACGTTTGTAGTTCAGATTGGAGCTCTTGGTGTTTTACATTTGTGACGCTGCAGCATTGAATTAAGGATAAGCGGCAATAGTTGTTCCTTATCCTCTCCGATTGAACACGAACTCAACGGTAGAGAAGAAAGGGGAAATTGCGATCTAGCCTGTAATTTTCCCAGTTTCCATGGACAGCAAAAGGGCCTCCGCCAAGTGCTTCAAGAGGTCCCTGATAGAGTGGTTCTGCTGTTAAGGAATATCGATCCTTTCAATTTTGAAAATCACAGGTCTCGTCCCATCCGAACAACACGCAATCATTGTGTTCTCTTCCTTCATCCAACCTTTCATAATCGGACCGCCCTGCAGACCCGTGTAGATGTACCTTGAGATTGCATCCCAAGCTTCAGAACAAAAGGGCTTATCTGGACCACCCGCTATCTCCTCCGGATTCCCTTGTGTTGAAACTAATGTATTTAAGCCACACTGTCAAAAGCTGTCTTTGCCGTCTTCACGGTAAAAGATAAAAACGTCACCTTTGTTATAAACGGGACATTTGCCTGAGCAAGGATTTTGACAATATCGATGCTGGAGATCTTCATAAAGCAGCGTATCCAACACTGTTACTTCTACACGGTGTCTCATTTTTCCTCCAACAAATGGGTTAGGTAGGGATATCACTCTATCCCTACCTGAGCCGCGTGACTTATTTCTGTTTTGCGATATCTTTCGCTGCAATTCGACCGAAAGTCATTGCTTTACCAAAAGCTGAGCCTGACATATAGCCCGCTCCGTGAACTCCGCCGGTCATTTCCCTAGCTGCCCAGAGACCCGAATAACTTCACCGAATACATTTTGAACCTTGGCATCTTTGTTAATCTTCAATCCACAGTAAGTCGCGATAACTGCCGCAGTGGCGGGCATGATGTAGAATGATCCTTTATCTAACGGGATAGGTTTGCCGCTAGTGTCCACCAAAGTCTTACGCCCGAATGTGTCCGAATCATTCTTGATTCCTTCGTTGTATTCTTTAACAGTCTTCGCCAATTCTCCCGAGTTTGAGAGTTATTTTTGGGCCAAAGCCAGGCCAGCTCTGAGTTTGAGCCCAAAAATTTTTACCGTTAATGTAGCCTAAATGTAGCACTATATGATATAATTAAGAGTATCTCAGTCTTGGAGGGTGACAATGCCTCTGCACGTTTCAATCGTTTCGGTTAAGAATTACAAGTACATCCGTGTTTATTCAAGCTATCGAAATGAAAAAGGACAGCCTCGCTCCAGACTTATTGAAAATCACGGGCGGCTTGATGCTGCACTGCTCAAGGATCCTCAATACGTTGAGAAATTAAAGGAGCGTATTGCCAAGGAAAATCAGCTTGAAGCGAGCACCAAAGCTCAAGAAGTAGAAAAACAAGCCAAAGAGAGAATGGATAAACTCTCCCAGGCAGCCAAGGGACTCAACGACAAGCCCGGATGTTTTAAGACTTACAACGTCGGTGCCGCACTTATCAGAAAGGTCTGGTCCGACTTGAAGCTGCCGGAGATGTTTAGGCACCTACAGCGAAGCAGAAAGATTGAGTATTCTTATGATCAGACGGCTTATCTGCTGACAGAGCAAAGACTGCTGCAGCCGACGAACAAATTGAGAAGCTTTGCCAATCGCTCCGGAAGCATTATTGATCACGCAAAAGTCGATCACCTGGAAGATTTATATAAAGTTCTGGATCTCCTCCAGGAAGATAAGGCCACCATCGTGAGGCATCTGAACAAAGAAATCCAGAAGAAAACCAAGAGAAAGGTAACGGCAGCTTTTTACGATGTGACCACCTATTCCTTTGAGAGCCGCTGCGTATCTGACTACAAAGACTTTGGAATCAGCAAAGATCATAAAGTCAATGAAGTTCAGGTTGTTCTCGGGTTAGTCATGGACGAAAACGGCATACCCATCGACTACGAACTCTTTAACGGCAATACCAACGAGTTCGGGACAATGGTTCCGTTAATAGAAAAAATAAAGAAAACTTATCACCTCAAGCAGCTCATTGTCGTAGCAGACCGCGGTCTTAACAGCTGTCAGAATCTGTTTGATCTTAAAGATATCGGCTGCGATTTTGTTATTGCTCAGAAATTCAAAACTACTTCCGAACACTTGAAAGAGCAGATCCTAGACCAAGAAAACTGGCAGCAGTTCGTTTACAACGATGATGGAGTAGAGACTTGCCGATATAAGACGTTAGACGTAACGCAAGAGCTGCACGAGATGAGAGAAAGTCCGACGACGCATCGCAATTACAAGACGTCTAATGTCCTTGGCACTATGAATCTCAAATGGGTTGTCTCTCATAGTCCCTCGAGAGCCGCAAAGGATAAAGCAGATCGGGACAGAGCCATAGAAAAAGCCAAGAAGGCCGTCGCGGATCCTAGCCGACTTAAAAACAGCGGTTACAAGTCTCTCGTCAAAGTGCCGAAAGGCAAAGGCTCTCCCACAATTAACTGGGAGAAGATCAACGAACAAGCGAAGTGGGACGGTTATTACGTAATCTGTACCAATTTAAACATATCTCCGCATGATGCTACTGCCATCTATCGAAAGCTCTGGCAAATAGAAGACTGCTTCAGAGTCAGTAAGACATACCTCGAGGCTCGTCCCTGCTTTGTCTGGACCGATCCTCACATCTACGGTCACTTCCTGAGCTGCTTTATCAGCCTAGTCATTGAAAAGTACATGCTTTATACCTTTAAGAACGAACTGGGCAAAGAAGAGATAACTCACGAGAAGATGCTGGAAGCCTTAAGGACAGCTGAGGTCGTCTATGACGATATCAACCCTCAGGTACCGTTCTATATGAGGCTTTATGAGGCCGGTTTATTTGATCGGATGTCGGCACTGTTTAATTTGGAAGTCCTTAACCGAGTTGAGGTCCCGTCAACCTTAAGGAGGAAACTTCATTTACCACTGACAAGGGTTGTAGCTACGCCGACGTAAATTTTAAAATTCTGAGAAGCCCGATGGATTCTAGCTTCTCAATGGATAAAGCTAGAATCCACTGTCAAACTCGGGTGTTATTAAAACTGTTGCATCATTTCAGCACCGCCTCTATTTGCATCGGTTTACTCCTTAGTGATGTAAATAGGTCCATGGGCAAGCAATAATCCGCAGGCGACCTTTGAGGGGAGGAAACCTCAAAATCCAATTCTTGAGGCGCGTTGCGTTGCTCTCTAAATTGAATTTGGCAGTTAACCAATAGGAAACTTTTTCCGCTCGACGTGAAAATCCAACCTCTTGGAAGTTGAATGCTGTATAAGATAAAAGGCCGCGGAACGCACGGAAAACTAATTCTTAAGGTGTTCTCTCCTTGACGTAAATACGTCGCCTCTATTCCTGGATCAAATGGACCTAAAATTGACTGATCCTTAAGCCATGAACCAATGACAGTACCTGTAACCCCTGAGACACAGCTCATAGCCGGGAAGTAAATTTTAAGAAACTCTTTCATTTCAAAAGGATCTTCCATATGGTCCCAGCCATATAGCCATAGAATGAACAAAGAAAGCGCCAACAGCAAGTATGTACCAACTGAGATGGCGAAAAATAAAGTAATGAACCTCCCAATCTTCTTTGACTTTTGGTAACCGATCATCATTTGTATCTGTTCCAATAGTTTATTTAGCATGTCACTACCTTATAGCCCTGTTCTGTCACAGCATTCCTTAACTTTTCAGTATCAAAACCTTCCTGAACTGAGACTTTGGCAACTCCATCTTCAAGCGAAACCGACTGTACCGTGATGCCGTCAATTGCGGAAAGTGCTTTGGTAACCGCTTTCACGCAGTGCTCACACGTCATGCCTTCAATCTTGATTGATACGATTTCTTTAGGTGTGGAAATCGCTTCAAAAGACGTCACTTCATAATCTTCCGCTTTGATCGCGTCCGTGAGCTGTTCTTCAGACAAGGCACGATTTGCGCTGACGACAGCACTCTTTTGCTCCAATGAAACATCGGCAGAAACTACGCCCGGAATTTTTTCTAATGCGCCTTTAACTGCTTTGACACAGTGTTCGCACATCATGTCTTCGACGCCTACTTTATAAACGAAGCCCGTTGCGTCCTTTTGTTCAGCCTCAACAGCAACATCGGCCAGCTGCCGGAGTGAGGGAAGCAATACTTGATCAGAAGATTTATCACTGTTTCCTGAATCTCTCAGTACCGGTTTCCAGCCTCTCAAACGAAGCGCGTTCGTTACCACGCTCACGGAGCTCATGCTCATCGCTGCTGCCGCGATCATCGGATTCAGAATCCATCCGAAAGCCGTGTAGAAAACGCCTGCAGCAACCGGAATGCCGATGATGTTGTATATGAACGCCCAGAACAAGTTCTCACGAATATTGAGCATTGTCGAATGAGACAAGGCCGAAGCGTTAACCACGTCAGACAAACGACTCTTCATCAGCACAACGTCCGCCGCTTCAATTGCTACGTCGGTTCCGGCGCCGATAGCAGCACCGACATCTGCTCTAACCAGTGAGGGAGCATCGTTAATGCCGTCGCCCACCATAAGAACTTTCTTTCCTCGAGCCTGAAGTTCGCGAACAACGGCTTCTTTGGCGGCAGGCTTGACTTCGCCTCGAACGTTCTTGATACCGACACGAGTAGCCACGGCACGGGCGGTTTTTTCATTATCGCCGGTCAGCATCCAAACTTCTTTGCCTTTAGCCTGCATGGCTTCAATCGCCTGCTTGCTGTCCGGACGAATCGGATCCGCGATCGCTAACAGTCCGACCATTTTGCCGTCAGCGATGACGTAAAGCGGCGTTTTTCCTTCGTCGGCAAGTCCGTCTGCAAGTTCTTTCGTTTTAGCATCTTCCGAAGAAATCACCGACTTATTGCCGATACGGACTGATTTGCCGTCGCAGGTCCCGGAAATGTTGCCAAGCTGCTGGACAAAGTCAGAAGCTTCCTTCAAAGAAAGATTGAGCGCTTTAGCACCTTCGACAATGGCAGTCGCCAGAGGATGTTCGGATTTCTGCTCAACAGAAGCGACAAGCGTGAGAAGTTCTTCAGGTTTTACGTTCCCGAAAGCTATGACGTCCGTCAGAGAAGGTTTGCCGGAAGTCACTGTTCCGGTCTTATCGAGAACCACGGCATCGACTTTTTCTAAGGATTCGATGGCTTCTGCGCTTCTGAAAAGAATACCGTTTCGTGCACCGCGACCGGTTCCCACCATAATGGCGGTCGGGGTCGCCAAACCTAATGCGCACGGGCAGGAAATCACAAGTACGGAAACAGCAATCTCAAGCGCAAACTCCCAGGAATATCCGCACAACATCCAAACGATGGCAGCAATGATTGCGATGCTGATGACTGTCGGAACAAAGATTCCGCTGACTTTATCTGCTAAGCGGGCGACCGGTGCCTTAGTGGAAGTCGCCTCGTCCACCAATTTAATAATCTGGGCTAAGGCTGTGTCACCGCCGACCTTCGTGGCCCGCATTTCGATATAGCCTTGCGTCAGAAGCGTCGAAGCGGACAGTTCTTCTCCTTCCTTTTTATCTACAGGAATGCTTTCTCCGGTAAGAGAAGATTCATCCAAGGCGCCCGAGCCTTTAACGACAATTCCATCGACCGGCACTCGGCTGCCAGTCTTTAAGACAACGATGTCCCTGACTTGAACGGAACTGACCGGAACTTCCGTCTCTTTGCCATCCTTTAAAACGACAGCTTTATCAGGAACCAAGGACATCAACTGGGAAATGGCGTCCGTCGTCTTATGTTTAGCTCTGGATTCGAAGTACTTGCCCAATGTGATCAGGGCAAGGATCATCGCGGCAGAATCGAAGTACAAGTTGTGCGCGTAATGATGAAGTGTTGCCTCGTCGCCTTGTCCTAATGCATAGAGCATCATGTAAAGCGCAAAGAGTCCGAACAACATGGAGGCCGAAGATCCGATCGCCACAAGAGAATCCATGTTCGGAGATCTTTGCCAGAGCGTCTTAAATCCGACCGTGAAATACTTGAAATTCACAAAGACAACCGGCAGAGCTAAAAGGAACTGTGTCAGAGTATTGATCGGTGCACCCTTTGTTCCGGACATGATTTCCGGAAGCGGCATCCCTACCATCGGACCCATTGCCAGCATCATGAGGATGGCCGCAAAAAAGAGTGAAACGTACAGACGAGTCTTCATCTGTGCGGCTTCCTTTTTGGCCGCCAGCGCGGGATCGACGGATTTAGCAGCAGGAGAACCCGCGGCCTGCTTTTCGCTCGCACCGTAGCCTGCGTCCGTCACCGCCTGAATGATCTGCTCCAGGCCGGTTTTAGTTTCGTCGTAATCGACGGTCATACTGTTTTTCAGCAGATTGACGTTCACGTCTTCAACGCCGGGTACGTGCGACACAGCCTTCTCTACTCGAGTAGAGCAGGCTGAACACGTCATTCCGGTGACATCAAAATTCTTCTTCATATTTAATTCCGTTGTCGAACGAAATCATTCTAAGTATTATTATCTTTTACGCAAGAACTTCCGTTTTTGATAGATAGTTACTTTTTAGATACTATGGATAAAGTTAAATCCGAACCCTCTGAAGCTTTTCAGTCTGAAGAGTTCCATTGTCCCGTTGAAGCCACACTCTCTTTGATCGGCGGCAAATACAAAACGCTTATTCTTTGGAACCTCATCGGCAAGACACTACGCTTTTCCGAACTGCGTCGGCTGATTCCGTCGGCAACGCCAAAAATGCTGACTCAGCAGCTTCGAGAGCTGGAAGATGCCAGACTGCTCATCAGAAAGGTTTATGCCGTCGTTCCTCCGAAAGTTGAATACTCCCTAACGCCGCTGGGAACCTCTCTTCGGCCGATTCTAGAGTCGATGTACGAATGGGGCAGTCAGTACCTGCTCAATCAAGGGACGAAACCTTGCTGTTCGATGAAGAAGCTCCCTAGTGCCTAAAATCAGAACAACTCCGTGTTGCAAAGCACATTTCAACTAAAATTTTCCTAAATCATTTTTTATTGAGAGCCATGCTATTGCCTTCCCTCAGGGACCGTGCCGATTATGTGGTGCGGTTTCTCTTCGGTTCATTCATCGCCATCGGCTGTTTTTTAGTCGTTTGGCCCTTTGCAACAGCGATGTCGGTTGCGGCTGTGATCGCGATCGTCTCTTGGCCTCTCTTTAAACGAGTCCGAAAGGAAGTCGGAGGCAGGAATCTTGTTGCGACACTGATCATGGTGTCCCTGCTGGCCATCCTTATTGTGCTTCCGATTGCCGGATTATCTTTAGTATCGGCCCAGGAAATCCCGACCTTAATTCGTTATGTGCGTGAATGGATTGCCTCTGGCTTTACTGTTCCAGAAGAACTCAAGGAAATTCCCTTTGTCGGTGAATGGGCCTACACACAAGCTGCGCATCTGCTGGGCAATAAAGAGGAGCTCGCCGCCATTGCACAAAAGCTCTTTGATCCTGTGAGCCGCGCGGCTCTTGCAGGTGCCGTGATGTTAGGCGACGGACTTCTCCAGTTATTCCTCATGCTGTTCGTGATTTTCTTCTTCTATCGCGACGGCGAAGTCCTTTCTCAAAAATCTTTGGCACTCTTAACGCGCATGAGCGGCAGCATCGGTGCCGAAGTTCGCGACATTATCGTCAACACAACCCGCAGCGTCGTCTTCGGCATTGTCGGAAGTGCTGCCGGCCAAGGCGTCGTTGCCTTAATCGGCTTCTGGATCGCAGGTGTTCCCGGCGCCATCACATTGGGTGTCGCAGTGTTCGTCTTATCTGCCGTTCCTATCGGGCCTCCCTTAGTTTGGGGTCCTGCTGCTTTCTGGCTCTATTACAAAGGCGAAGTCGGCATGGCGATCTTCCTCGTGCTTTGGGGTTCGCTTGCAGTCTCCAGTGTGGATAACTTCTTAAAGCCGATCCTGATTTCCAAGGGCGCTTCCCTGCCCTTGTCGCTCATCTATTTAGGCGTATTCGGCGGCGTGCTGGCGTTCGGATTCATGGGCATTATTCTGGGACCGGTTGTTATTGCCGTTGGTATTGCGATGAGCAAGACTTGGCTGTCCGTTTCTGCCACGGTCAACGATAAAGACCAGCCGACCGCCAAAACCGAGACCGTTCTTAAGAAGCTGTCTAAAAATTCGATCGAATCCGACATCGTTTCGGACGTCACCGGAGAACAGAGAAGCTCTAACCACCATCATTACAGCCAGCCTAAGAATGACGGACAAAAATAGAGAACGATGTTTTTCATGACCGAAGACTTCGATTTTTTCGATGATTCTTGCTTTTGAGCCCGTAATATGAGGGCTCAATTCTTTTGTTTCTCCGATGAATGCCTGGCGCCGAAGCTATTAAGGAAAATTAGAGGTGTCAAAACGTTACAGCGGCTCTATACTTATCCAAATCTAACAACGGTGAGTAACTATGAACCATAAAGTCATCGGCATCAGCCAAAGTTTTAGTCCCGCCCCCTTCGTCAGAGCCTTGAAAGAAAGACTCCAGTCCACTTTCCTTCCTGACGGTTCACGTCCCCGCATTGAACTTGTGGATCTCGACTGGTCTTCCCCGGATACAGACGCTCCGAAGTTAGTCCAAGAAGGCGACGTTAAGATTCGCGTTTTGGAAGAGTCGTATCAGCTCATCGAAAAAGGCGCTCAAGTCATCGCACTGTGCAACTTCAGAAACATCAGTTTCTTAAATGAAGTTCAAACAGAAATCACAACTCCTGTGACGGATATCCTTCAGGCCTGCATCGAAGAGCTCAAGAAGAATCCTGTTAAGAAACTCGGTTATCTCGGCCGTCCGGGTACAGATAAAGCCAAACTCATTACAGAAACCGTCAGCCGCGAAGTCCCTGTGGAATGGGTTTATCCGAGCGAAGCTATGCTCGAAGTGTTCGACGAACTCGAAAGCGGCTCTCGCTGTGCAGTGATTCCCGATCAGAAGAAAGCCTGTGAACTCTTCGGCAAAGTCTGCTCTAACCTTCTGAGCGAAGGCGCCGAATTGGTTTTCCCGACTTGCGTCATGCAGGCATTATTTGCGGCCGCTCTGAAGTCCGAGGGTTACAACGTTTTGGATTCCATGAGCGCCTACGTTTCCTACCTTTGCTTCACCGATTGGGAAAAACTTCCTAAACCCTTCAAGATCGGTATTGTCGGCGGTCTCGGACCGGCTGCCACTGTCGACCTTTACGACAAAATTACTAAGGCAACTCCTGCTAAGAATGACCAGGAACACATCAAAGTTGCCGTCGAACAGAATCCCCAGATTCCTGACCGTACCAAATACCTGCTTCACGGCGGCGTGGATCCCACACTTTCTTTGTATGCCGCTTGCCGCAAGCTCGAGAAAGATGCGGTTGACGCAATCGTGATTGCCTGCAATACCGCGCACGCTTACTTTGAAACCATCGTCCCGCACTTAAGCGTTCCGCTCATCAATATGCAGCAGGTAACGCTCGAAGAGATCCGCGATAAATTCGGACCGGATGTCGTCATCGGCTTGATGGCCACTGACGGAACCATTGAGACAGGCATTTACGGCCGCAAAGCCAAATCCATGAAACTTGCCATGGTCGTTCCTGATAAAGAGCATCAGGCCATGGTCATGGAAGCTATTTACGGTGAAAAAGGCGTCAAAGCCGGCTTTACCGACGGCCACTGCAAAGAAGTTCTGCTTAAAGCTGCCGAGCATTTGGTCAGAGATAAAGGCGCTCAAGCTCTTATTCTCGGCTGCACGGAGCTGCCTTTAATTCTGGAAGAAACTGACAACATCAAGCTCGGAGACGGACATGCCGCCATTGTGGATCCGACCGCTTCACTCGCTCGCCGTGTTGTTAAAGTTGCCGGAGAAATCACAAAAATCAGAGGTGTTCGCTAATGTATTTTCAAGTTAAAGACTATTCCCCGGTTCCTGCAGGAACCAAAGTAGCCTTTATCGGCCTGGGCACAATGGGCTTTCCGATGGCAGGACATCTCCTGCATGCCGGCTGTCAGGTGACTGTCTATAACCGCACAGCCTCCAAGGCCGAAGCCTGGGTAGAAAAATTCGGCGGCAAATCTGCACCCACACCTCGTGAGGCGGCTCAGGATGCAGACGTCGTCTTTACTTGTGTCGGCAATGACAACGATCTGCGCAGTGTGCTTCTCGGAGAAAACGGCGCTTTCGCCGGCATGAAAAAAGACGCCGTCCTCTGGGATGCCACTACGGATTCAGCTGAAGTCGCTAAAGAAATGGCAGCCCAAGCTGAATCTTTAGGACTGCATTTTGTCGATGCGCCGGTTTCCGGCGGCCAGGACGGCGCAGTCAGCGGCAGTCTTACCGTAATGTGCGGCGGAGATGCAGAAATCATTGAACGCGTCAAACCGATTGCGGACGCTTTTGCGTGCTCGATTCGCAGAATCGGACCGGTCGGCTCCGGACAGCTTGCCAAGATGTGCAATCAGATCTGTATCGCCGGCGTTGTTCAGGGCTTAGCAGAAGCGATTGCTTTCGGGCAGACCGCGGGCATCAACATGCACACGGTTCTGGATGTGATCGGCAAAGGTGCCGCTTCTTCCTGGCAGATGCATCGCCGCGGCGACACAATGATTGAAGGCAAGTTTGATTTCGGATTTGCTGTGGACTGGATGCGCAAGGATTTAGGCATCTGCTTAGAGCAGGCCCGCAAGACCGGCGCAGACCTTCCTCTGACCGCACTTGTCGATCAGTTCTATGGTGAAGTTCAGAACATGGGCGGAGGCAGATTTGATACCTCCTCTCTGATTCTCCGGCTCAACAGAGAACCGAAGAAGCCTTAATCGCTTCTAAATAGCGCGAAAGCCTCGGGATTTCCGAGGCTTTCGTGTTTTTGGGAGCGAGAAAAAATCAGATCTTCATGATTTCTTGACGATAGAAACGAAGTTCTTCGACAGAGTCATAAATATCGGACAAAGCTTCGTGACGAGAAGTCTTCTGATATTTTTTCATGACTTCGGGCGACCAACGTTTGACGCATTCTTTAAAGGAAGAAACATCTAAATTACGGTAATGGAAGAACTGCTCCAGCCTCGGTGTCCAGCGTGCCATGAATCGGCGGTCCTGCCCGATCGAGTTTCCGCACAACGGGCTTTTACCGGCAGGAACGTATTTAGAGAAGAAATCAATAAAAATCTGTGCAGCATCGTCTTCGGTAACTTTACTTTCCAAACAACGGTTAACGAGGCCGCTGCGAGTATGCGTGGCGGTATTCCAAGAGTCCATGTTGGAGAGAATGGCAGCATCCTGATGGATTGCGACCACCGGTCCTTCGGCAATCACATTGAGCTGAGGATCGGTAATGACGGCCGCCATTTCAAGGATGCGGTTGATCTGGGGCTCTAGGCCGGTCATCTCCAGGTCCATCCATATCAGATTGTTCTCGTTGAACAGCGGATCTCTTTCGACTCCAAAACCGTTATTGCTCATATTTCTCTCTTTGTATTAATCGATCTTTCGTGGCATTTTAGAACAAACGAAGAGAATCCGAGCTGTCGGAACATCGGATTCAAAGCTCTAGTCGTCTTTATGATGGCCTCTTTTACGCCCGGGGCCGCGATGGTCATCCCAGTCATGACCTTTCGCGGGTCTAGGACCGGCATGCGGGCCACGAGGCGGCGGACGATGATCCCATTGCGGACCCCTATCGTGTTTCGGCCTTGCATGTCTGCCCGGCGGCGGGGGCGGTGGTGCTCCATAGTGTCGAGGAGGAACAGCATGATACCGCGGAGGTGGAGGCGGAGGTGCATAACCTGGGCCGGGAGGTGGCGGCGGAGGAGTGGCACGACGATAATGCTTGTTGTACCAACTGCGTTTCACAAAATACACGGGAGCGCCGCAGGCACCATATTCGGCACAGTAACGTCTCCAATGACGGCGATGATTATCGGGGACGGTCAGATAAATCGGGGCGCCCGCCAATGCCGCGCCGATCGCTACAATCGGATTGGCATTCCACAAAGAAGGCGTCACGCCTTGGATGGGCAGGACTCCATAGTAGCCGGGCGTTCCGATACCGACGTTAACATTAACATGAACTCCGGCATGGGACGGCAAAGAAACACACACCGCGAGGAATGAGGAAGCCGCCAAGAGCTTCAGACTTTGAAAGGAAATCATGGTTGACCTCCTTAAGTCTATTGAGTTACCAAAAATCTAGTATATCCACGGCGTTTAGTTCATTGCGATGCTCCGCTCAACTCTGTGCATACTTTGAGCGCACAACACTTAGTCACCTATAATTTTCGGATCAATTTTTTTCTAATCAGAACAATGAACTCAGCAGAAATTTTTGAGATTGTCTTTCTTTTATTTTTATTCGGGAACTTTGTTCTCAAATACTATCTGGACAGACGTCAGGTACGGTCGATTCAGATTAACCGAGGTGCAGTTCCTGCAGCTTTTGCCAGCAAGATTACGTTAGAAGCCCATCAAAAGGCTGCTGACTACTCGGTCGAACGAATCAAATTTGGTCAGCTGGCACGAATCACAGATTTAGGTTTTGTCTTGATCGCCACTATCGGAGGATTGATCCAATGGATTTACGGAGAAGTTTCAGGCTGGCTCGGCGGAGATACCTGGGCACAGATTGTCATTATCATGTGCTACGGCTTTCTTTCTTCTTTGATCGACCTGCCCTTCTCTTGGTATTCCACTTTCAAGATCGAAGCGAAGTATGGCTTTAACACCACTACTCTTGCTCGTTTTATCAAAGACTTGCTTTTATCAGCCGTATTAAGTTTAGTTCTCGGTATTCCTATTCTTGCCGCGGTTCTTTGGATTTGGAATGCTGCAGGCGAATTCTGGTGGTTCTGGGCGTGGCTTGCCTACATCCTCTTTATTCTTGCCGTGCAGTGGATCTATCCGACGTTTATCGCTCCGCTCTTCAACAAATTCACGCCGCTGCCTGACGGAGAACTCAAAACTCGACTTGAAGGGCTGCTCAGCAGAATCGGCTTTGCTTCTAAGGGGCTGTATGTGATGGATGCATCAAAGCGCAGCGCCAAAGGCAATGCTTACATGACGGGCTTCGGAAGAAATAAACGCATCGTTTTGTTTGACACTCTGCTCAACAAGATGACGCCGGAAGAAACCGAAGCCGTCTTAGCCCATGAACTCGGCCACTATAAGCTGCATCACATCTACAAGATGATGGCATTCAGCTTTGCTTTCTCTCTGCTTTTCTTCTGGATTCTGTCGGTTCTTGCCGACTGCTCTTGGTTCTACGAAGGCTTAGGAGTCACGCTCTCTCACGGAGCCAGCCACGGCGTTGCCTTAATTCTTTTCTCGATTGCCGTACCGGTTTTCTTGTTCCCGCTCGCTCCGCTGACAAGTCTTTTCTCGCGCAAGCATGAGTTTGAAGCCGATGCATTTGCTGTTCGCTACAGCAACGGAGGTGCCCTCATTAGTGCGTTGGTAAAACTTTTCTCCGACAATGCGGCTACGCTGACACCTGACCCGCTGTATTCGGCCTTCTATTCTTCCCATCCGGATGCCGCGATCAGAATTGCAACGATCCAAAAAGAAATGAGCAAAGCATGAAAGAGCAGGTTTGGTTTAAAGCGCGTGTGATTTCTTCCCACGGCCGTCACAGTTTTGTTGAGAAAGAAGACGGTACGGTGCTTGAAGCAACCCGCAAGGGTAAAAAGGTTGACCTGGCTGTCGGTGATATTGTCGACTGTCTTCAAACATCGGCTGAACAAGTCTCAATTCAAAAAATCGAACAGCGGCGCTCCCTGCTCTATCGCAGTGATGAACTTAGAACCAAACCGCTTGCTTCCAATATCGATCAGGTCGCGGTTGTCTTTGCGACACGGCCTTCTTACAACCCGCATTTCATTTGGAAGGCCATGCTGGCAGCGGAAACCGCGGACATTCATATTCTGATGATCCGCAACAAAACGGACTTCACAGAAGACGAGCCGACTGTCCGACCGTTCATCAACCAGCTCAAAGAGCTCGGAGCCGAGGTTGTAGAAGTATCTGCAACCAAGGATCCCGAGGGCACGGTTAAGAGGCTGGAGCCGCTTTTTAAAGGCAAGGTGACGCTTTTAATCGGTCAGTCCGGCATGGGCAAATCCACCATCTTGAATTTGCTCGTCAAAGACGCTGATCAAAGAACTCAGGAATACTCGGTTGCTTTAAATCTCGGCAAACAGACAACTACTGCCGCCCGCTGGTTCAACTATGAAGGCGGCGCCATTGTCGACTCCCCAGGCTTCCAGGAATTCGGCCTGTCTCATTTAACGTTAAACGACATCATGCGCGGTATGCCGGAGATTCGGGATCGCGTGGAGTACTGCCGGTTTACCAACTGCCGGCATTTAAATGAACCCGGATGCGCCGTTAAGGCGGCGGTCGAAAAAGGAGAAATCGATCCTGACCGTTATGCCTTTTACAAGGAACTTGCCGTAAAAACGATTGCTGCAGAAAAGAACAATTATTGAGATCGTCATTAACTCACGTTTGAGCCGGACGCGTCCGGCTTTTTCTTTGCCTAAAAGGAGGTCGTCCAACAAGACTCGAACTATCCGGAGAGAGGTAGTTTTGAGTTGAACAGAGAACCGATTTCAACCTATAGGTTCCCTTAAATAACAAGATCTCGCGTAAAAATGTGATTTTTGTTCGAACAATAACTAAAGATACCTAACTTTAGGTATTACAGGAAATGAATTGAAAGTTTGTCAAAACAACAAGTTAGTAGGACGAAAAAGATAAGCAAGGTAACTGTCAAGGCACCCACAACCAAAATAGTTCTCAACCCTATTAACCTTATCTCGACGATTATTAAGCGGACAAATATTTGTTATACAAATCAAAAAGTCTTGAAACTCTTGTGATTATTACCTTACCAAAATAGTTTTAATCGGACAAATCAAATTTTTCGATTAGCTGACGAAGAGAATTACATTCGATTTACATTTAATTACAAATTCATTTCGGGTATTTTTAAAGAAAAGCAGATTCGTTTCAAATAATTGCGAAGCCAGTAACGACGGGCGTTTTAGGAGTAATCCCTAAATCTTTTTCCTAATAATCTCCTATGTAACTCTACTTATATAACGTATTTACGGTATACAAAAATATGGGTTTCTACTTGCTCACCTCGGGAATTCCCGATATGATGACTTCATCGAAAACGAAAACAAACAAAGTTTTCAGCAAGGGATTCAAAAAGTTACATAGGAGAAACAAAATGTTAAGAACACGTCGCACACCGAAAGACAGAGCCGCTTTCCCGACCGAATTACCGTCCGGACTCAGAATTCCCGCCGGTGTCTCTCCTGAAACCTATGCTTCTCACCGAGACATTTTATCCGTCCTGCTTCTTCGCTTCATGACCAGCCGCCTTCGCGCAATGTATCAGGCCTATGACGGCGACCTGACGCTCTGCTTAGTTCTCGGCGAAATCGCTTCCCGCAATACAGAACGCTTCTACGACGAACGCCGCGGCTACCAGCCTGCTTCGTTCAACGGTCAGAGACAGTACCTTCCCTGCAACGCCCTCTCGATTTCGGACGTTACCGGCATTCCTCGTGAAACTGTTCGTCGTAAACTCGCTAAGCTCGTCGACCTGGGATGGATTGAAAAGACACCTGACGACATGTATGTCATCACCGACCGTATCGGTACCGTCTTCGCCGCCTTTGACGACAGTCAGACATACGATCTGATGAGAACCAGCGATCAGATCAAGAACGTTCTTCAAAGTTAGTTGACTTAGAAGTAGCTGATTTTTTCCAAAGCTTGAAATAATTGACCTCCGAGATTCGGAGGTCTTTTTTATGCGTCATTCGACGGAGAACTGCTCAGCCTATTGAGGCTTCCGCACTTCCCTGTCAGTCGCCGGCGTTTCTTTCAGCCAAGTACCTCGTTAGTATTTCGAAAGCTGCCGGAAGAGTTTTGTCATCCTGAATCGAAAAATCTCCTTTGTGGTGACCCTGGTGGTTGCAGCCAAACAAGAAATATCCGGCTTTTCCGCCGTGCTCCCTGACTCGCCTGATCAGCCAAGTGCAGTCCTCTGAGGCAGGAACGAAGCTGATGAATTTCGTTCTTTCTACTAAATCCGTCTTCTCAGCAATTTTGGCAAGTCGAGCCAATACATCCGGATCTGTTTCCAGATTCGCGGCGGAACCGACTATCTCGATTTTTGCCTTGACGTCAAAAGCTGCTTCGGTACCTCGAACAATGCGCTTAACATGGTCAACCATGAATGCATCCAACTCGCTCGTTGCACCGCGGGTTTCAATTTCCATACGAGCATGAGCCGGGATCACGTTTCGACTTTCTCCGGCTTCGAGCCTTCCGACGCAGACACGTGTTAATCCGCCGCTGTGTCTTGGAATTCCGGCGATTAAGGTAGCAGCATTGCATGCTGCCAACAGCGCACTTTTCCCAGCCTCGGGATTTGAGCCGGCATGAGCCGGAGCGCCTTCAAAGCTAACGTTTAGTTTTGTCGTCGCGAGGTAGCCGCCTTCACAGATGCCGACTTCTCCTAACTTACACTCGGACCCGATGTGAAAGCACACAATTTCGTCGACGTCGTCAAGAGCTCCTCCGGCAGCCACTGCTAAGCCGCCTCGGACGCCTTCTTCGGCCGGTTGGAAAACGAATTTGATTTTGCCTGAGAGACGCTCTCTGTTTCGAGCTGACCATTCGGCCACCGCCAACAAAATCGCAGTATGTGCATCATGGCCGCAGGCATGCATCACGCCGGGAATTTCGGAAACATAATTGCCTTTGACTGCTTCATGTTCTGCCGCAGAAGTTTCTTGAACCGGTACCGCATCTAAGTCAGCACGGATTGCAATGGTAGGACCGGGGTTGCCGGTATCTAAAATTCCGACGATTCCGGTATAACCTCCTGTCTTCTCGATAAAACTTTGAGGAACTCCGTGCTCTAAGCTCTTTCTATCGCCTTATTCACTAATTTCTCGTCTCGTCCTTGAACAGACGAAATATCCAAAAAATCAATACCTAATTGATATTCGATTCCAAGACGCTCCAGCCGATTAGCAACATAGGACGTCGTTTCGAACTCTGTCCAGCCAAGCTCCGGGCGTCGATGAATATGTCTTCGATCCTGAAGCATCTGATCGATCAAATCGGAAGACTTATCGTTCATTTTTCATCTCGCAAAAATAATGTCCTGCCAAACCTGTTGCAGCACATTATGCACCTTGAAATGCTCATGAAAAAACCTCGCCAACCGAAGCTGACGAGGTTTTTCTAATTCGGAGATCCGAATACCGATTAGGCCTTGCGAACCAGTTTTTCTTTGATTCGAGCAGCTTTACCGGACAGATTGCGCAGGTAGTAGAGTTTGGCGCGGCGGACGTCACCGTGGCGCTTAACTTCGATGCTGGCAATCAACGGAGAATAGAGCTGGAATGTACGTTCCACACCTTCACCGCTGGAAATCTTACGAACGGTGAAAGCAGAGTTCAAACCGCGGTTGCGAATGGCGATGATAACGCCTTCGAAAGCCTGAACACGCTTGCGGGAACCTTCAACGACGTTGACGTTAACGACAACGGTGTCGCCGGGGTTCATTTTCGGGAAGGTTTTGCCTTCAGAAAGACGGGCAATCTCTTCTTTTTCAAGTGTTTCAATCAAATTCATTTTTGTCTCCAATGACCATCTTCATGCAGCTCTGTTATCTCTTAAACTGCAGAGAGGATGGATTTTAAAAATCGGAACGTTTTACGATTCCGTACTCTCTTTAATGTCTCGCAGAACTCGCTCATCCTCACGGGTCAGCAAATTCTTCGAGCGCGATATTTTAACCAAATCCGGACGCGTTTGGGCGGTTATTTGTAACGCCTGTTTGCGTGTCCATGCCCGGATATTTTTATGGTGCCCGCTCAACAGCACTTCCGGAACCGGCATATCGCGCCAAACCTCCGGCCGTGTGTAATGCGGAGCATCCAAAAGACCTGTAGAAAAAGACTCGTCGGAAGCCGACAAATCCTTAATCGCGCCGGGAAGCTGACGGATTACCGCATCCATAAGCACCATTGCCGGAAGCTCACCGCCGGAGAGAACATAGTCTCCGATCGATAGGGTCTCATCGACATAGGTATCCAGGAACCTCTGGTCAATGCCTTCGTATCGGCCGCAAATCAGAATCAAATCCTGATTGTCTTCGGCCAATGAACGCACTTTGTCGTCATTGAGCGTTTTGCCGGAAGGCGCAAACGCAATAACTTTGCCGTAGTTGCCGTCCTTGCGGATAGCATCCACTGCGTCAGCCAACGGTTCTGCCAACAGAACCATGCCCGGGCCGCCCCCAAAGGGTCGATCGTCTACGGTCTTATGCGCATCAAAAACAAAATCACGCGGGTTCCAGCACTTCAGCTGCCAAAGTCCAAGCTTGGCAGCCCGAGCGGTTATACCGAACTTCTCTATAAGAAGCGGCATTTCCGGAAACAGCGTGACGATGTCAAAACGCATAATGCGGTTTAATCCCAGGACGGATCCCAGTCCACAACGATCTTCTTCGCCTCAACGTTCACTTCTGCCAAATAATCTTCAACAAAAGGAATGAGAACTTCTTTACCGTCGGCGCGTTTGACATTCAGAATGTCGTGAACACCGTTGTCGATCATGCCCTTAACTTGGCCGATGCTCTGCCCTTCTTTATTGACGACTTCGCATCCGATCAAATCGACCCAGTAGTATTCGTTCTCTTCGGCTTCAGGAAAATCCTTACGGTAAAGGGCCACTGCACCGCGAAGCGCCGCCGCATCCTCAGGCGTATCGATGCCTTGGAATTTTGCGACGATACCGGCGCCGTGCAGTTTTGCTTTTTCAAGTTCCACGGGTCTGACTTCACCGTCAGGAAGGACATGCTGCCAGTGTTTGGAACCTAAAAGCGCAGACGTACCCTGAAAAGGCTGGACGCGAACCCAGCCTTTTAGCCCGTAGGCACCATGCAAAGCGCCGAGCACAATAGGCTCGGCGCCGGAATTCTTCTCGTTAGTCACAAACGGTCAGAAATCAATTAAGCAGCAGGAGCAGCTGCCTTTTTGAATTCTTTGTAGAGACGAGCAACGGTGTCGCTCATCTGTGCGCCGTTAGCAACCCAAGCGTTCAAAGAAGCTTCATTGATGGAAAGACGGGGAGCAGCACCGGATGCCATCGGATTGTAGAAGCCGATACGTTCATTGAAACGACCGTCACGGCGGTTGCGGGAGTCGGTCGCGACGATGTTGTAGAAGGGGCGCTTCTTGGAGCCGCCGCGAGCCAGACGGATAACGACCATATTAAGTTACCTCAAAAAATTTATATTCTAAAAAGTTTAAAAATTAGGCTTCTAACGCCTGAAAACACGTGATTTTATCCTAATTTTTTCAATTAAACAAACGGGTTGCATCTGTTTTGTTACTCAGTGCAAACGAAAAAGCGGCTGTTGTCAACCGCCTTTTGCTTGAGCCTTAGTGTCGACTAAAGCTTTGCTTCCAGTTCGCGAATCACTGTCATTGCATCACCGACTAAGCCGTAATCGGCGACATCAAAGATAGGAGCTTCAGGATCTTTGTTCACAGCCACAATGACTTTGACGTCTTTGATACCGGCAATATGCTGAATGGCACCGGAAATACCGAAGCCGATATAGAGGTCAGGAGCAATGATCTTACCGGTCTGACCGATCTGCCAATCGTTCGGAGCAATACCGGCGTCGACCACAGCGCGGGTCGTACCGACGGCTGCGCCGAGTTTGTCGGCCAGTTTGCCCATTTCCGCAAATTCAGTCTCGTCAACCAAACCTCGGCCGCCGGCTAAAACGATCTTGGCGTTCTGCAAGTCAGGACGATCGCTCTTTACTTGTTCGCTGCGAACGAAAGTCACTTTAATCACAGGAGAAGCGGGAACCACTCTTTCAAGTTCGGCCTTACCTTCTCCGGTCGGAGCGGCATCAAATGCGGTAGCGCGGACCGTTAAAACAACTTTGAGGTCGAGCGCGCGCACGGTTTCAATGACAGAACCGGCATAAATCGGACGCTTAAATGTTTTGGCGTCAACGACTTCCGTGATTTCGGAAATCTGAGCAACATCTAATACGGCGGCAACTCGCGGAGCGGCTGCTTTACCGGCAGGGTTGGCGACGAAAAGGAAGTAATCATATTCTTTTGCCACTTCTAAGACGGAAGCGGCAAGATTTTCGGGCAGTTCTTCGGCAAAGTAAGGAGCCTCGGAAAGCAGCACGCGGCGAATACCGTTGATTTTGGCTGCTTCTTCTGCAAGCTTTCCGCCTTCCTGAGCGGCGATCATGATGTCGATGTCGCCGCCGATCTTTTGAGCAGCGGTGACCAAAGAATAAACCGCAGGGTTCAGAGCGGCATGATTATGTTCTGCAATAACTAAAACGGCCATGTTTCGCTCCTTAAAGTACCTTCGCTTCGTTCTTCAGTTTGTCGATGAGTTCGTCGACGTTGGCAACTTTGCGGCCGACTTTGCGAGCTGCAGGCGCTTCATAGCCGACAACTTCAACGTGCGCACGAAGATCGGGGCACAGAGCAGAAGCCTGGACGACTTCCTGCGGCTTGCGCTTGGCTTTCATCATCATCGGCAGTGTGACATAGCGCGGAGCGTTCAATCTCAGATCAGCAGTCACTACAGCCGGAAGTGTGAGATCGAGAACTTCATAGCCGCCGTCGATCTCGCGTGTGACTTCGAGTTTGCCTTCCTTCATCACGGCAGCAGAAACGTGGGTTGCCTGCGGATATTCGCACATCGCGGCAATCATCTGACCGACTTGGTTCGAGTCGTTGTCAACGGCCTGCTTACCGCAGATGATCAGATCCGGATTGACTTGTTTGACATAAGCGCTGATGAGCTTGGCAACGTTCAGAGGCTCTGCTTCAAAGGGCTTGTCCGTCTGAATGAGAACGCCCTTATCGGCACCCATAGCAAGGGCCGTGCGCAATGTTTCCTGAGACTTTGTATCGCCGACGGACACTGCGATCACTTCGTTGGCAATGCCCTTTTCTTTCATTTGAACGGCCTGTTCGAGTGCAATTTCGTCGAACGGGTTCATCGAGTGTTTGAGGTTAGCGACGTCGAGTTTGCCGTCAGGTCCGACTTTGACCTTAATATTGGCGTCGACCACCCTTTTGACAGGGACAAGAATTTTCATTTATTTCCTAATGTTAGATTACATTCGGTGGATTATAGCGATTGAAGCCTCGCTGAATTTTTCCAGGCAAAACGTTTTGAGCGAATTGCATTACAAAAAAATCTTAGCTATTGAGCCTGAAACCGAGCTTATCTCGCCAAAGAAGCGCTCGAAACTTTGGCGCCTCTTTCCTGTCTATCAATTTGTTTAGGCCAATCGATAGTCGTTGAAGATTTGTTCGGCCGACGGAAGAACCCACTTCCCGTCTTGACCTCTAACCGTTGTCGTTTTGAGCCTGCTGACGCTCGTACCGCACGTCCACACTTTGTAATTGCGCATATTCGTGCACAAGCAGCATTTGGTCTTCTCGGACGAGTTTTCCAGCCACTCTTTAAGGTAGGGACAGCTTCCGTGCGAAAGCATATAGCCATAAGACTCACAGTTCGGCCGATTATTGGCGGTTAACGCCGGAGAATTTTTAAGCATTCTCATGAGATATCCGGTCGGAGAAGCATGATTGACTTCAACGTCTTCGTCCTTTGCGTCGATATAGACTTGTTTGACCGGATCGGGAAGGCCGCTTTCCTGAGCAATCGTGAATCTGGTCGCTGCTTGAATGCCGGACGCGCCGGTCTTTTTCATTAAGTCAACGGCTTCCTTCCCGGAAAATATTCCGCCGGCACCGAGCACAGGAACGTTTAGTCCGGTATCTTTCACGAGCTTGACGACATCTTTAACGATATCTTCCAGCTTGAAGTTTCTCCAATCCTCGCCGAAACCTAAATGTCCTCCGGCCAGCGGACCTTCAACAACCACATAATCCAGTTTGCGTCCGATGAATGCCGTGCGTTTCAGGAAGAGGTTCAGCGCTCTAGCCGAAGAGACAACCAATCCAAAAAGCGCGTCATTGAACCGAGGATTGTCCTGCATCAGTTTCAAGCTTGAAAGATGCAGACCGGCAGACATCGTAATACCGTCGACACCGGCATCCAATGCTGCATTCAATCGAGCCTTCAGCGTTGCGATCGGGTCGTTCATAGTGAGCTTTTCCATGCAATTCACAAGAACCAGACCTTTACCGGTTGCCTTTTCCATCACATCGGAAAAATATTGTTTTGAGACTCTGGACAGAGCCTCCAAGTTGAACTTTTCTTCCGTCTTGTCTGCTTCTTCAATCATTGACTTGAATCGGATTGTCTTCTCTTTTGTGAAATGTGTTCCGATTTCGCGATCTGCAACATCCGGCAACATAGCGTCAGAAAGATGGGCCATTCCTCCAAGCTTCTCAATCGCCAATACGAGATTTGCTGTCGAAATATTGGTGCCCATTCCGCCGACCATCAGCGGCAAAAAGTCACGTCCCTTAAAAGAAAGACGAAAGTCGTCCAAACACTGCATACCAAAATCTCCTATTACAAAAGTACGCAGATTCAATATAGGCGGGTGTTAGTTTCTAAAAATCTTCATTTTTTAAGGAGATATCCTAAAAATTTGATTCGTTTTACCAAGACAGTTAGGTGTATAAGGACTCGAGGCTGCAGGTGTTTTTCCCAAAGAATTAACGATCTTCTTTTAGAGTCTTCCAGCTTAAGAAAACATATGCAGCGAAACCGTAGCCAAAACTAAGTAGCGGGCAAACTTACCGAGGAGAATCAGCAAAAAAGAGAGCCAAAAGTTAATTCTCAGCCAGCCCGCGCCGAGGCAGAAGCCGTCGCCAACGACAGGAAGCCAAGAAAAAAGCAGTGTTATCGGTCCGTATTTTTTTAGCGGTTCCAGACTTCTAGCTTCCTGCTTCTTATTCGGGATGAGTCTGCCCATCCCATAGGTTATTAATGCGCCTAATGTATTTCCTGCCGTCGCGACAAAGACAACGATCCATAAATGCGTCTGAAATTCGTGCATTCCGAAGACGACCAGTGCCTCGCTTCCGCCGGGTAAAACGGTAGAAGAGATTAATGCACTCGTAAATAGCGTCCAAAGGTAGGCAGTAAAAGACAAAACGTTCCTTAGATCGTGTAGATTATGTAAATCTTTCTAACAAACCGACAGTACAACATGGCTCAGTCCGCAGATCTTAAAGCCAAAATTGAGGGACTTAATAAAGTTTTTCAGTTTTATTACAAAGAAAATTTCAAAACACTGAGAAAAGCGACGGATTTCTACATTCCTTGGTTTATCGGAAGAAAAAAACGCCTGGAAGAATTTCAAAAACAGTACATTCCCTTCTCGGTTGCTCTCTTTTTAGAAGGCGTTCGCAACAGCACGCTGAAGATGGAAGGCGAGCCGAATGAGGAACTCATCGAGGCCCTCCGCACTAAGCTGCTGCATAAGAGCTTCAAACCGGACTTCGATGAATATTGGAATGTCATTGAGTCGACACTCGAAAGAAACCCCGAGAACCCTAAAGAAGTCTCGGACGCCGTTTCTGCTCTGCTGATGTTCAAACTTTACGGCCCTAAAGCTTCCGAACCTATGCCGGAAAAACTGGACTCTCAGCGCCATACAATCGCCTCGGAATTCCAAGTCGGCAAGATCCACTACCAGTATTCCCGCGGAGCACGCATTGCATTAGAACGCCTGCTTGATCCGAAGTTTGATCCCGAGTTTGTTCCACGAGCAACTCATGATCCCAAGACACTAAACACTGTGATCGCAAAAGAAGAAATTCCTTCTCCTGAAGAGAACAAAACGCCCCAATAGCATTTGCCTTTGTAGTAGTGACGAAAATAACGTTTACGTTACATAGTAAGACGACACCCCTTTCATTTGGGATGTCGTCTTTCATTGCAGATTTAGACAATATATCTGTGTATGAACCGTTCTTTCTGAGATTCGGAAAATAGATAGCTAGTTCCTTAGAAGAGGAACCTGATGCGTTATCTTCCAACCCAATCATTCCATTAGAACATATGAACGAGAGAAGCAAGTACTGTGACCTGAACTGATTTTGGTTGACTCTGTTTTTGCTTAAAACTAATCGTAAGTTG
>ERZ773245.444-NODE-444-length-47337-cov-9.764752_pt1 | contig 47337 bp, 53 predicted proteins | sample MGYA00580988_ERZ773245 | MGnify/ENA primary metagenome ERZ773245 (study PRJEB29015, sample SAMEA2737792) | human gut metagenome | biome: human gut; feature: human-associated habitat; material: faeces | place: China | collected 2012 ... | reverse complement strand
AGAGTCTGGCTATTGTCGACTCCCTTGACAACTGTGAGATCAAGCTGAGGGAGGACTAAGACAATGCAACAGCAATCGGACTTGATATACGGACTGAATGACCGTCCGCCACTCCGGGGTACCCTCTTTGCGGCCCTCCAGCACCTGCTGGCAATCTTCGTTGCTATCATCACGCCTCCGCTTATCATCAGCTCGGCCTTGAAGTTTGACCTTCAGACCACGGGGTTTCTTGTCTCCATGTCGCTCTTCGTCTCTGGCGTCGCTACATTCATACAATGCCACCGCATAGGACCATTTGGGGCCGGACTTCTCTGCATTCAGGGAACGTCATTCTCCTTCATCACTCCAATTATTGGCGCTGGGATGCTCGGCATGGTCAATGGGCGCATTGATGCGCCTACGGCTCTGAGCTACATCTTTGGCGCGACAATGGTAGCATCCGTTGTTGAGATGGCCGTGAGCCGTCTGCTGCCCTATGCACGCAAAATCATCACCCCACTTGTGTCGGGCATTGTCGTGACGCTCATCGGACTGTGCCTTATCAAGGCCGGCATCAACAGTTGTGGAGGTGGACAAGCTGCCATAGACAACGGCACGTTTGGCTCACTGCGATACTTAGGGCTGGCGGTGCTGGTCCTGGTGACCATCATCTTTTTCAACAGATCGCAAAATCAATATCTGCGTATGGGATCTATAGTCATCGGACTGATTGTGGGTTGTGTGGTAGCCTGGGCGATGGACATGATTGACTTCACGCAACTGCATGGCGCTGGTGCGGTTAACATACCCATCCCTTTCAAGTACGGTCTGCATTTCGATGTGGGAAGCATTATAGCCCTCGGCATCATCTATCTGGTCACAGCCGTAGAGGCCTTCGGAGACATCACGGCCAATTCCCTTATTTCCGGACAGCCTGTTGAAGGTCCCGTATTCATGAAACGGGCCCAGGGCGGTATCCTCGCCGATGGTTTTAACTCCATGCTGGCGGCTGTATTCAATAGCTTTCCGAACTCTATCTTCGCACAGAACAATGGTATGATACAGCTCACGGGAGTGGCGAGCCGATATGTAGGATACTTCATCGCAGGTGCGTTATTCCTCCTTGGGCTTTTTCCCGTTGTCGGGCAGTTATTTTCTCTCATCCCTGACTGCGTTCTCGGGGGTGCCACACTTCTCATGTTCGGAACCGTGGCGGCTTCGGGTATACGTATCATAGCAGCTACGAACATCAACCGTAAGGCGGTGCTGGTGATGGCCATCAGTTTTGCAATGGGGATGAGTGTGGAACTGGTCCCGGGAATTCTCGACAAGATGCCAAGACTCATCCACTCCATCTTTTCGTCCGGTATCTCAACGGGTGGAATAACAGCAATCATTGCAAACGCCTTGATAAAAGTAAAGGAGAAATAAACTTCTATTATCTGGACTTTACTGTAGTCGCTGTAGAAGGATTCCGGGCAGGGGCTCAATCGGCAAGGAAGTCGGAGAACATGACACTGAGGGTGGACTTGCCGACACCACCTTTATGGTTGGCAAATGCGAGGATCTTGTTACCCTTCACCTTGGGCTTGTCGATGTCAAAAATTGGTATGCTCATCGGTTCTATGTTGGATTAAACTTGTTTCGGGGAGCCACAGCTGCCTGCGGTGAACTGGCACCGTATGGGATAATTCATGTGTGGCAAAATTAGACGCGCTCCTTTTTGACAGGCCGGTTATAAAGAGGAGCTTGGCCCTTGACAAGCGTGACCGATGAATGGTCAACCGGTTACAGGTGCAAAGATAGGGAGATTTCCTGAAGGGGGCAAGGATGGCTCAGAAAAGCAGTAGAAAATAATTGGATTTTTGTTGTTTTTCTTCTGATTGCTGTAAAATCAGTCTTTTCCCGGACTTTTCCTTTAGTGATAGAGGTTTCCCCATGCCATAAAACAAGGTAAAAGCAGAAAACAGTCAGGACTTTTCATGCTCTTAAGCTACATATCTACAAAGAAAAACATCACCAACCGCTCGTTGAACACACTCGAAAGAGGCACAAGTCAGACGTTAGTGATGCTTTATCGGCTGCAAAGGTAGGGAATAAAATAACAACGGCCAAAGGGAAACAGACAAAAATAATTCACTGCCTCAATTAAAAGGCATCCAGTCCGTCTGCTATCTGTCTTACCTTATATATAGTCCTTGGCACTGGCATAGCCGATGCGCTGAAGGAAGGCATAGTAGCCCTTGGAGGTGGATGTCTATCTAAGTGGCAAGCCAGTCATTCTCGACGGATGCTACAACAGCCAGGGACGCATTTTCTCGGCTATTCTCGTGGAGAGTGAGATTTATGGCATGTCACTGAACTCCGTGGTGGGCAGGTGCCCGGTGTGCGGAGAGGATGTGCTGATTCGAACTGCCGATACCATAAACACAAAGGGGAACGGCACTCCTGGCTGTAGGGGCGCCGTTCTTCATGTCTTACTAACAACAAACTAAACTTCATTACACAATGGGAAACTTAAACCTGACATGGGTGAACGTACTCAAGTCAAACTATCTGAACGTCCTTGACTACTATGAGAATGAAAAGGAACAACTCAAAGACGGCTATGTAGCGCGCTGCCATGAGGCACTGTTGGCTGTGGTGTCTGCTAAGTAGTGGGGACAGTGGAGAAGAATGGTGGAGGACTATGGTCTGTCCTTCAACAACACGGATGCCGGGAATATATATAAGAACCCAATGGGAATGTTGGACGATGCAGCTGCAACCCTATGCTGCTAAATATCACGGATTTTCGGAACTGACAAATGCCTATATCTCTATGGAAACTGACAAACTCTATGGCGAGATGCCCGACGGCAGAAGAATTCTCTTAGCTGATGGTAGGAGTTGGAGACTCGATGACGTCGGCAAACAGTTACAATCCCAGTCAAGGGAGGTTAGTGTAACACCTGTGTAACAAAAATTATCCAAGACACTGGTATTGAATACATTGCCGAGCAGCTCACATGTCACAGCACTATATTTTATTGTGATGAGCTAGTACATTCATACCTTTGCAAAGTCTGCATTTCTTTGAAATGACTGCTACCGAACTCCATGAATATTTGAGTTGCCTGAATTATTTTCGATTTTCCTGACATCAATTTCTGAATTATTCCTTAACTTTGCGGAAGATAACTCCTGGAGAGTAGGATATTCATGGAAATTGTGTCCATGCAGAAGTGCCTGCTGTTTGGGAGTTATTTTTGCGATAGATTTTACTCGCAGCACGTCTGCCTGCCACAACGTTATGCAATAGGTCTTCATGCTGGCCTTCCTGGCAAACACAAAGACCTATCTAGCTTCCTGTAATGCACTAAAAGTGTCCGGATCTCTCCGAGTATCTTCAAAGACAAGTATTATTTTGGCTCCATTGAAATATTTATTGTTTTTTGTTTTACCTCTTGGAAAGAATGATTTAACTTTGCAAGCGTCTCATTTGATACTTTAGGTGTACCGGTATGACTACTATAGGTTGAATGAGAGACAGCACTCGAGGAAGTTTCCGGGGAGCGGTGGTCAGAATTTCTGTTGACGGTGCTATTTTCATTTCTCTTTTTTGAGATTAATCCTACACATCTTACACTCTGCCTTGGTAAGGAGTAGAGAACACAGCTTCAAGAACTTCGACCAAACACCTTCATACAATTATTTATCCCCTCTTACATTCAACGCTTCTTCCAAGAACTCGCAAGCATCGGACACACATAGCGGACAAGGACGAAGCACAACATGGGTATCAACACCTTTCAACAGTCGGCATTGAGTGGCATGGTTGCGGTCTTCGAACTTCTGCATAATCTCCCGCATCTGCTTCATGGTTGTACTCTTGTCTTTGTTGACCAGTCCTAACACCATATCTGCGCCAATCAGCGCGCCGCAAGTACCTTCCATATTCGTCATTCCGGCAGCGAAGCCGTCTGTCATACTCATGGCTGTATTCTCGTCCAAGCCTGTCAGATCACCATAAGTTGTCAGTACTGCCTGCGCGCAATTATATTTAAAACTTGCCTTCTTCTCGGCTGCTATTTTTTTTCTTGATTCCATGTCTGTCAATCTTTAATAAATTTGTCAATTAGGTCTTCTCTCACTATCTGTGGTTTGGCCTTACCTTTCAGCACCAGCACTTTCTTACCATTGCGGTAGATGTGGAGCTGACGGGAGCGCACCACGGCTGTCAGCTCTTGGTCGTCGTTAATCTTCTGCCAGATATGATGATAGATGCCATCGTTGTCTATAAGCTTATGCCGTAAATGGGAGCACATATTGGTTGTGTCTATATCAATCAAGTTCATTCTTCAAATTCTGTTATCACCACTTTCATCAACGGGTGCATTCCTTCTCCTTACGCTTTCTTCCTGTTTTTTCCGCGCTTCCTCAATGGCTTTCTCATAGCCGGTGAGTGCTGCGAAAGGAGAGAACTGAGCCGCACGATTATACATGCTCATCTTCGGATGCTTTGCCGAGACGTGATGCGGCAGGTTGATGATGTCATCGTAGTTGTCTGTCATGCCTTATGTCCTCCAATCTGATTGTTCCTATCTTTCTGTGTTGCACCCTCAGCATAGTTCAACCCACGCAGCAGGGCGTTCTTGCCAAACTCTTTTTTGATTTTCAAGGCGGCCTCTTGCAAGCGTCGCTCTCTGGCGGCAGCCTCATTCTCCTGTTTTTGCTTTTCCGCCTCTGCCTCATAATCCGTGAAGAGGTCGAGCTGTACGGGGGTATTCTGCTGTTGCCGCTTGGCCTCGGCCTCGGGGATGACGTGGTTGACGGTGATGTTGAGTCGACGCACAAGCAGGATAGGGTTGACGATGCGGTCGTAGAGCTCGCTGACGGCATCGATGATTTGCTTGGACGAAGACGTGGGGTGTCCCAACGAAATCGTTCCATGGGCGTGTTTCGGTACACTGCGGCCATACCAGTCGGTTGTCACCTCACCATGATACTGCGCACGGATGGCAGGATTGGTCAGGCTCTCGCGGTCGTAGCCTACCGTGAGGACAACCTGGTCACCCACCAAATGCTTATCCACCAAGTCGAGTGACAGCGCGTCCGCCATCTCACGGACCACTACCCTACCCTTCTCAGCGGTATAAGGGCATTGCAGCACCTGTCCGCTGCCCAAGGAGTTCGTCTCAGGCTTGTAGGCCTTGATGTAGTCCATCGTCACCGGCTCCCATCCCCACGCATGGTCGATGATGAGTTCCGCGTTGACACCGAACATCTGATAGAGCAGTTCCTCGTTGTTCACCGACAGCCGCGCCAACTGTCCCATCGTATTGACACCGATGCTGCTGAGCCTTGCGACGATGCCACGACCGAAGCGCCAGAAGTCGGCCATCGGCTGGTGATCCCACAGCTTCTGGCGGTAGCCCATCTCGTCGAGTTCGGCAATGCGCACGCCGTCCTTGTCAGCCGGGATATGCTTGGCCACGACATCCATCGCCACCTTGCAGAGGTAGAGGTTCGTGCCGATGCCAGCCGTGGCTGTGATGCCCGTCGTCCTCAGCACCTGCCGGATCATCGTCATCGCCAGCTCATGCGCCGTCATCTTGTAGGTGTGCAGATAGTCGGTGACATCGGCGAAGATCTCGTCAATGGAATAGACATGGATGTCCTCAGGAGCGATGTATTGCAGGTAGATGCCGTAAATCTCACTGCTCACCCTGATGTATTCCGCCATCCGTGGAGTGGCTGCGATATAGTCTGCTTCCCAGTCGGGGTGAGCGGCGAGCTCCGTGGCAAAATATGACTTCCCCGTGAACGGCTTGAAGCCGATGGCCTTGCGCCGCTCGTAGTTCACCTCCCGCATCTTCTGCACCACCTCGAAGAGCCGGGCCCGGCCGCCCAGCCCATAGCCTTTCATCGAGGGCGACACAGCTAAGCAGATGGTCTTCTCCGTCCGACTCACATCAGCCACAACAAGGTTGGTCGTCAGCGGGTCGAGTCCCCTGGCGACGCACTCCACCGAACTGTAGAAGCTCTTCAGATCAATGGCGATGTAGGTTCTGTTCTTGTCGGTCAATGGTGAAAGCAAACTATGTTATACGGATTAGACAGCAAAAATACAAAATAAAATCTGTTTGGCAGAAAGTTTCACATATTTTCTTTTGTGTGATGAAACATTGGCTTTCGTGGAAAGGGACGACCCGTTGACGGAGTCGGTGTTGATGAGAAAACAGAATCTTCGTTTTGACAATTTGTTGTCTGTCTAATAATGACTACGTCATTTTCTTTATTTTAATTCAAAGGGCATGAAAGTAGTGTATCTCCAATATGTTTCTCTATAAAATTTCTCATCCCTGTTATTATCGTAGTCATAATAATATCGCTCATCACATATGAGTGAACAACATTATTATGACTATACGAATAAGTGGCAACGCCCTTACTTTGTCAATACTTTTTCCTTCCATTCTCCCAAATCTGCAGACCGCAATATTTTTTTGTGCAAAACACCATTTTGTGAAGTTTCTAATATATACACCATTTTGCCATTATCAACCTTCTCCTTCAAAGTTGAAATAGCACGAAACTCCCCATTTTGAAATTTATATTTCACATTAACGTAAGTAGAAGCATTTTCTCTGGAGAAAGAATATATACATTTCCGTCTATTATCTATTGAGGGATTCAATATATAAGAAAACAAAGGGGCAATTTTAAATTGATGTTTGTTGTCATTCCATAGGAAACAATCATAAATATCGGCCCCTTGATTTCCAAAACCTCCTCTGTAGATTAAAAGGTCTTTGTTTCCATCAAAATCAACATCCACAAAATCAATTTTACCTATTGAATCTCGTCCTATGGTAGGAGAGCCATATTCTTCCCAATTATATTTATATATGATAGTCTGAATTTTTTTCCCATCTCTAAAAACGAAGATTTTATTGGTGTCAGGCAAATGAGTTATACTGTCTATTGTCACAGTATTATCTATATGGAATATTTTTCCCTCCAATGATGTATCGCTATGAATCAATGATGTATCGTTAGGAATCTTGGCATGAATACTGTCATTATGCTTACTTATTGGTACAACACGCTTATTTTGTTGGCATGATATACACGATATTGGTATAACCAATATTATAATGAATAGAAACAAGAGGAGTGCCAAGTTTGGCACACCTCCATTTTGTCTATTTAAATATCGTCTTTGATTTTGCATATGCATCCTTTCTTGCTTGCAAGCATTCAAAAATCATATATATACATTACAAAAATCATGCCTATTTTATTTTGAGGTTTTTATGATGTCAAAGTGTCAATCCAAACGACATGAAACAGTGGCACGCCACCCTTTCATGTCCCAGTAGTAAGGCATGAGGAAAAGTTAAAAAACATATCCAATGCTTTTAAAACTATTTGGACTTCTTTATCAAAAACCAAAGGTTGCTTTTCCATGATTGGTATTCTCCTTGTTTTTCATTCTTGCCACCAAAAGAAACTTTAGCCTCTCCATTGTGAAAAGGTGTAGCATACGAAAAAACGGGTGGAATAACAATAACTCCACATGTATCAGCAAAACCTATTTTGCCATTTTTTCCTACAATTCTGAACAAGCCATCACAGACATAATCTGGACCATTGTCAATCTTATATACTTCAAATAGTTCTTTACCTGCATTATTAATACAAACTATTTCACCTTTTCTCGTGCCGACAAAGCCGATAGATGAAATCGTATCAGTAAATGCTATTGTATATTTTTTATTCTTTACAATAGTTTTTCCTTGTAAGTTTTTATATATAATGTTATTACCATTGTCAAATTTTACAATGGTCTGAGCTGTCAGCTGTTGGAAAAGTAAACATGATAGAAAAATAAAAAGGAACTTTTTCATAGGGTATAATATTAAAGGAGCGAGCCGTACGTGCGGCCCCGCCCCCGTGCATGCCGGCTCCATAGTTGGTGGTATTTGAGAAGCAAACGACAATGTGTTTTCGGGACTGAACGTCTTGGCATCGGTCTGTATATCGAACAGAGCATGCGGCATGGCAGTCTCGCATGTCGGTGCAACATAATAGCGTTTGAAGTAGGGGATGACGACATCCTCCATCAGCTGGTGGTATTTCTGTGTCACGGCCGAAGGGGTGATACCCAACTGCGCAGCCACCTCCTTGCCCTTGAAACCCTCAATCAGCATCATCTGTAGGATGATGGACGAGCGGTGGTCGCGGCCCAACACGTCAGAGCAAATCTCATAGACTGTGTTGCGGAAGTCCTCGGCGAAGTTGTTGTCCGGCACGTCGAAGCGCAGACTGGCCTTCTCCATCCGCTCCTCGAAACTCTGCAAGCGGTGCTCCTTGTTGTAGTCCTTCAATCGGTCGAGCAGCACGAAGCGGAAGCCGTTGACCATCCATGTCTTCAGCGACAGCCCCGGCTTGCGGTCTTCCAGCTGCCGGAAGTCGTACTTGTCGAGCGAGAGGTAATATTCATGGGCGATGCTGTAGAAGTCCAGTCCGTCCTTCCATTCCAGATCATAGCGCTGCTGATAGATATGGTAGGCGATGCGGCAAACGCCATAGAAGTAGTCACGCGTAATCTGAGGGTCGCGGTTTCGCAATCCTTCAATGATCGCTTCGTCGGACAATCCGACAGCGGGACATGTGTGCTGCTCTTTTTTCATCTTGATGCAAATTTAATAAAAATATTGGTCGGCACTTAATTTTTATGTGTCTTTATTCTTTTAAAAGATAAAAGGCGCCTGAAAATGAAGTTCAACCCATTAAAAAAGAGAAAAAGTCATGAAACGAGTATTCAATCTGATTATAGTTGACGAGAGCGGCAGCATGAGTGTCATCGAGAAGCAAGCCCTCATGGGGCTCAACGAGACACTGGAAACAGTGAGGAAGATGCAGCAGTTGCATCCGGACATGGAGCAGCGTGTGACGCTCATCACCTTTGACAGCTCGTACAAGCGTTACGTCTTCGACAACGTGCCCGTATCGGCCACCCATAAGCTCACGAGCAGGGAGTACCGCCCCGGCGGTGCCACACCGCTCTATGATGCCATCGGCCTGGGTATCAGCAAGCTCAACGCGCAGACCACGGCCGACGACAACGTCCTGGTCACCATCATCACCGACGGCGAGGAGAACTGCTCGGAGGAGTACAACCTGCAGATGGTCAAGACACTCATCGAGAAGCTGAAGAAACAGAACTGGACGTTCACGCTCATCGGCACCGACAACCTCGACGTGGAGGGCATGGCCGGTGCGATGGCCATCGACAACCACTTGGAGTTCAAGGAGGATGAAGCCGGGACAAAGGAAATGTTCGCCTTTGAGCGCCACTCACGTGCCCGCTACAACGCTTGTATGGCGTGCGGAGAAGCCATGCCAAAGGGCAGTTACTTCGATGAGGACGAGAAAAAGAGTAAAAAGCGGTAACTGTTACTGATGATTCCGTAGCTCAATGGATAGAGCGTCTGCCTCCGGAGCAGAAGGTTGCAAGTTCGAGTCTTGTCGGAATCACAGACAGAAGAAAATCGCTATAAAGAAATGAAGGCAGAGAATAGGACTTAGAAAAATCCTATTCGCTGCCTTCTTCTATGAATGAAGTTAACTTTACCCGTCCTTCTTGATGCTGTTATTTGCCTGTGCCTGCAACATTTTGTTCATGTGGCGAAGAGCTTCAATGGTCTCGTCCTTGGCTTTGATGATAGCATCCTTGCTTTCCAGCTCTTTCCGGAGAGACTGATTCTCCAGCATCAAGTTGGTGCTGATAGACACATTGCCGACAAAGTTGTTGTTACCGGCAACGTTGTTCGTCTTGAACTTGCTGTTTTTCCGGAAGTAATCCAGGGGCATGCCAAAGAAATCAGCCAACGTTTCAAGCTTTGAAAGGCTGATATCTTTTGTGCGATGAAAGTAGTTCATCGTCTGTTTGCTTTTCTTGAAAAGCAGACCGATTAAGGATTGTTGCTGTTCCTTTGAAAGTGAAGCGTACAGCGTGTCTATCATTTCTAAATTCAGCATGGCTTTTTTCTTTTAAATTGTTATATCGACATCGTTTGCAGTTAATAAACATTAAAATACTCAGTATTTTGATACTCTATTTTTGCTCGTCACGATTTTTCTCCTATTTTTGCCTACAAAAGTAACAAAATTTTGCGAACTACTCAAAAGGTTTGCTTATTTTTACTTAATATTAAAGGAAGATGACAACGTACAAAATTGCCACCTGCCACAATTCGCTAACGAATGGTGAAAAGGCACATTCCGCCACAAATCCCGGTCTTCAATTAGGAGACTTCTATGTCACCTGCCAGCTAATGATTTTGAGCTGGCGACATCATCTATCGGGCCGACCTACCACTCCCGTGACTATCACGGGAACATTAATCTTTACCCTCAAAATAATTAATTAAAATATCATAATAATATAAATATTTAGTATGTTATGAGACATATTAAAGCAAAATACCTTGATATGGTCAAATCACGGGTTGACATTTGCAGACTCGTGCTTGACATGTACCCCGGCATCACATTGAAGCCAGCGGGACAAACGCGTAAGAAATGCTGTTGCGTATTTCACAACGAGCACACGCCATCCCTCATGTTGAATACAGCCTTGAACCGCTACAAGTGCTTTGGCTGCGGAAAGGAAGGCGATGTCATCAATTTCGTCCAGGAAAGCCAAGGACTCGAATTCGTGGGCGCAGTGAAGTATCTGTTGGACGTATATTGTCCTGACGTCAGTGTCAACGATCTCATGGAGCCCCGGACTCCTGAGCAGGAAGAGAACGACCGTATCGCCGAGACCATGTACATCTACAACAAGATGGCTCACGAATTCTATGTAAATCGGTATGAAAGCGACAGCGAGGATGCCATGCGCTGCCGCATGTATGCCGAGGGTCCACCGCACGGCGAGACGCAAGGCCGGTGGGACAAGGAATTCTGCCGCACCTACGGCTTGGGCTACAGCCCGCAGTTTGGCAACCAGTTTCTGAAGTTCGCCAAGGAGAAGAACCTTAACCTCGCCATCCTTGCCAGAATGGGTCTCATAGTAGAGGATGAGCATCACCCCGGCAACTACTACGACTTCTTTCGTGACCGCCTAATGATTCCCCAACGCGACCGCTATGGTCGCATCGTGACTTTCACCGCCCGTGCTATCAATCCTCAGTGCACTGTTAAATATCTGAACGGCAGAGAAAGTCTTATCTATAAGAAAAGCACATCTGTTTTCGGCATTGATGTTGCCATGAAAGCCGCCCGGCAGACTGGCAAGGTCTATCTTGTAGAGGGCGCTCCTGACGTCATGCGTCTCCAGTCGTTGGGCATTGCCAATGTCGTCGCATCGCTCAGCGGCCATTGGACCAAGGAGCAACTTTCCAATTTCTCATCCTTTGCGTGTAGTCTGTGTTTTATCCCGGACAGCGATGTCCCCAAACAGGGCGAGCGCTTCGGTGCCGGGGAGAAGTTTGTCTTCGAGAACGGCCGTCTCGCCACGGAGATGGGCTTCCAAGTCTCAGTCAGAGAGATTCCCCAAGGCGATGCCAAGCAAGATCCCGACTCCTACATCACCTCTTTGGACAGATGGAACGCGCTAACGGAGAAAGACTTCATCCTCTGGTACACTGAGAAGCACTATGATACCGAAGGCACCAATGACGAACAGCTGAAGATCATCAGCGACGTTTGCGATATGCTCGTCAATGTCCAGTCTGACGTCCTCCAAGCCTCCCTGCTCACAGACTTGAAGGGCAAATACCGCAAGGGCACTGTGTGGAAGGGCGCACTCACAGATGCTGCCCGCCGGAGACAGGAGTTGAAACGTCGTCAGGCCAACAAAAAATCCGAGGAGCTCCAGGGTTACAACTTCTACCGGCGTGGCAACCATTACTACGATCTGGATTCTCAGGGCCGTGAGCGCCCATGGACCAACTTCATCATCAAGCCGCTCTTCCTCATCGCTGATGATGTCAAGCCCAGCCGTATCTTTGAACTGGAGAATGACAGCCATATGCGCCGCACCATTGAGCTCCAGCAGCAGGATGTCACCAAACTGGAGCGGTTCAAGGAGAAGATAGAAGGCAAGGGCGACTTCCGTTTCTTCGAGCGGCAAGAGAAATACGAGATGCTGAAAGCCTTCATCTACGGCAAGACGGAGGAAGCCCAGAGAGTCCATCAGATGGGATGGAACAATATCGGCGAGAGTGGCTTCTACGCTTTCTGCAACGGCATCATCTATAAAGGCAAGTGGCATGCCGTCGATGAATACGGCATGATACGTCTTGACAAGGAGAACTTCTACCTTCCGGCCATGTCGAAAATTCACAAGCATAACAGGATGGCCTATGTGAATGAGCGCCGCTACCTTCACGCCCCCAAGCAGGAGGTGACCGCCCGGCAATACTTCACGCTCCTGCACGAGCTGTACGGTGACAACGGTGTGGTCTGTTACTGCTACTATCTCGCCACTCTCTTCCGTGACATCATCACAGACACCACACGTTCTTTCCCTATCCTTAATCTCTACGGAAAGAAAGGCACCGGCAAGACCGAGCTTGCCCTTTCTTTAGTCAATCTCTTCCAAAGAAATCCCGAGGTCAGCAATCTTGAGAGCACCACCTATTACGCCATGGGCGACAAGTGTTCTGAGGTGAGCAACATGATCGTCCATTTCGACGAGTACAAGAACTCCCTGAGCAAGAAGCACATCGACTTCCTCAAAGGCATCTATGACAGTGCCGGTCGCATCAAGCGTTCCGCCGACGGTGAGCGAAGGGAGTCCACCAATGTCGATTGCGGCGTTGTCCTCTCCGGGCAGGAGATACCCACTGCCGACATCGCCCTGTTCTCCCGTGTCCTCTTTTTGGAGTCGCACAAGAGCGAGCACACCAAGGAGGAGACCGACAAGTACCACAGCTTCATGAAGCTCCGCAAGATACACCCCACGAACATCACTGTAGAGTACATCCGTTACCGTGACAACTTCAATGCCGGATGGTACAACGCGTGGAAGCGTGCGCTGAAGGAGATTAAGAGCGAGGTCGATTACAGCGTCATCGGCGAGCGGTTCATCAACAACTGGGCTATGATGCTTGCCACCTATTACTGTCTGAGCCAGTGCGTTGACTCCCTTCCGTTCAATGAGAAAATGGTACATGACATCTGCATCGACCGTCTCAAATACCAGCACTCACTCTGCAACAGTACCGATGAGATTGCCATCTTCTGGGCAATGTTCTCCAAGTCACGTCAGTTGGGTGACATCCGTGAGGGACAGGACTACAAGATTAAGGCGGTGGATAAGCTGGCTGTCACCGTGAAAGGTGAGTCCCATAAGGTCATCCAGTTCGACAAGCCCCGTCAGATCCTCTTTGTCCGCAGTAATATCTGTGTGGCCAAGGCCAATATCCAGGCCAAGAAGGAGGGTAAGGTAATGATACCCGACGAGTCTCTGCTGTCGTACCTCATGGCCACGCCGGAGTATTTCGGCAAGACCCGTTCACCGTTGAAGTTCCGTGTCCTGGATGAGTCCGGCATGCCGAAGAGAAGCACCAACGACAAGGGAGAGAGCGTACTGGTCTTTGACCAGGAGCGGGTGCTCGCCTTTGACTATGATGCCGTCTGTGCCTGCAACGACATCAATCTCCATGCGATTACTGAGCGTATCGACCCGTTGAAAACAAACTCCGTAATACCTTATGACAATGGCGACGATGACCTCTCAGCATAACATTTATCCGCTCTTCTTTACCTTAGAGCACGTCAACAATGGCTACATCCTCACTGCAAGGCAGGTAACAGGCGGCGTATCGGATGCCGGTTACTGCAAGGAAGTTGTTTCCGAGGACAAGATCAATGCACGTATTGGCCAGTTGCTTCATGTGGAAGCTCTCAGCAAGGAAATTCCTGTAGTCTTCCATGTCGAGGCCATTGGCGAGGGCACTTACCAGCATGACCCGGAGGATCCTGCCGACGGACTGATGGAGGCCAAGCTTGCCTACTTCCATTTTAGCAGCCGCTGCGTCCAGGAAGGAGCCGTACTGTTGCTGCACTTCACGGACAGCAAAATGATAGAGGTCTATGGTACGGAGGCAGAGCGCGTTGCCAAGGCCAACAACCTGCCGTTGCTCCGGCCCGGCGGTATCCCGCTGCTTCAGTTCCCCGACACAAAGGAAGGAAAGGTCTCTATCACCAGTCTCTTTGACAAGCCGACACTTGTGGAGGTAACGTCACAGAAGATTACCGACTGGTATAAAAGCCATCTTGTGCAGATGGAAAAGAAGAACTCAAAAACGTCAAACACTTAAATCACCTCAGAACATGAAAACAAGAATCATAGCCGTCGCCAACCACAAGGGAGGCGTCGGCAAGACGACCACCGTCGCTAATCTTGGCAGCATCCTGTCGATGAAAGGACACCGTGTCCTGCTTGTAGACTTGGATGCCCAGGCAAACCTAACGGCTTCATTAGTAGCCTCTCCCGAAGGGGCGACTATCTATGAGGCGCTGACTGGCAAGACAGACCGGCTGCCAATTATAGCCATCAAAGACCGTCTTCATCTCATTCCAGCGTCCCTGACACTGGCCATGGCGGATGTTGAGCTCTCTACGGCCATCGCCCGTGAGCATATCCTGGCCGGACTTCTAACCAAAGCCAATGTCGAAAACAACTACGACTATGTGCTTTTGGACTGTCCGCCTTCCTTGGGCCTTGTCACGTTGAATGCCATCACTGCATCCACAGACGTTCTCATCCCTTTGATTTCGGAAGTTCTGCCTTTCAAGGGACTGACGATGATGAGCGACTTCATCAGCATGGTACGTCAGAGGCTCAATCCCAATGCCCATATCTCCGGCATTGTCATCACGCGCTGGGAGAACAGCAAGCTGGCACGTGGCATTGAGGAACGCCTCCGGGGATGGAATGGGGATGTCGTCTATCAGTGCAAGATCCGCAAGAACGTACGACTGGCGGAAGCTCCATTGCAGAACCGCAACATCCTTGACTACGCCTCCGGCAGCAATGGAGCCAAGGATTACACGGCTTTGGCCGACGAGTTCTTAGAACGCATGAACCAAAGAAAGGAGGTGGCTGTATGAAAAACAACGAGTTGGATGCCCTCTTTACCGGACTGACTGGAACTGCTGACAACAAGCAAGAGGTCAGTCCCCCCAAGGAGCAAACTACCACAAAGGCCAAGAAGTCATCAGCCGGAAAAGACAGACTACGGCAAAAAGCGCTGGAGCAGACCCGCAACCAACAGCGCTTCTGCTCGATTATCGACTCCGATGTCCTGAAGAAGATACGCATCATTGCCACACGTGAGGGGCATCAAATCAAGGATGTCATCGAGGCCGCCTTCATCAAGGCCATCGACATCTACGAGTGCAAACATGGGGTCATAGAAGATAACACGAAGCGAAAAGCCATCGATCTCTTCTGACACCTTATACTAATAGCAGGAGCGGCAAGTTGTCACCTAACAGCTTGCCGCTCTTGCTGTATTATTCCTATTTCTTGGTTCTATCCGTATTTTTCCTTCGAACCAATTCTTCCATTTAGGCCGCTATTGTGCTGTTTGTCAATAGCTTTTCCGGCCTATACCATAGATTCGTGCTATTTTTGTGGTGGAAATAAAATTATGTTCATCGCAAAAAGAGACGACTATGAGCCCATTTATAATTTTCGCCATCGTACTGACCATCGCCGAAATCCTGTATTTCGCCGCAGCCATCTCTATGGATCTTCACGCCAAGTCCAAGAAGGAAATCGGTACGACGGAAAGCATTCCCATCGGGGATGAGAATGACGGTGACGGTTTTCAGACACGAACCGTCACAGAAAATATGGAGACTGGCGGTTTCGACATCACCGGCACACCATCCGCCCCGGCAGCAGAGCAGATCAGTGAGGCGGACGAAACGGCAGAAGCTTCCCATGCAGAGGATGACACGTCACCAACGTCAGAGAAACCGAACAATGCAGAGTCTGACAATAGAGAATCAGCCAATGCCGAGTCTCAGAACACAGAGCCAAGCAGCACTGAGGCCGACAGTCATCCAGCTGAAAACATAGAGCCTACAGAAGCTCAGTCCGAACCGACACCCACAGAGAGATTCGATGCACAGGAAAGCGAGAACGACATCATTCCGACAGTCGGTTTCATCGAGGGACAGAAGCCCAAGCAGGAACCGCGCCCTTTCGTCGAGGCGGAAGTGTTTAATCCGGATTTAGTACAGCCACAGTACGAAGTCCAGAGCTGTATCGGCACTTCCGCCAATGACGAGGTGACACAAAAAGTAGAAGGCGTCAACCAGAACATGAAGAAGAATACGACCTTGGGCAACCTTTTCAAATCGAAGGACCTCAAGAATATCATCCAAAACAGTGTTGAATCCAGCAATATCGACAAACGAGATGAATACACGCAGTGCTGACACGAATACCCGGCGGTACCTGATACTGGCTGCCCTGCTCGGTATCTTCAGAGTCTCTCATGCCCGTTGCGGTTCCGTGGACTACTCCTGGGGCGCTGACGGCCTTGCCGAGGCCACCGCCTTTGTCGGTACCATGATGATCTATACGGTAGAGATTCTCTATGCGGTAGCGAGCATCATGGTCATCATCTCCGCCTTGCAGATCTGCATCAAGATGAACTACCATGAGGGGGACATCACCAAGAGCATGATGATGCTCGTCGGCGGCATTCTCTTCATCATCGGAGCTTCCATCGTCATGCCGGCCCTCTACGGTTATCAGGACATGAACTTTATCTTTTAGACTATTTACGCGCGACAAAATAGGTAATCAATCACAGAAGTACAACTAAATTTCAATTGCCAATGAAAAGATTTCTATTACAGGTAGCCTCCAAGGTGAAAGCTACAGTTTCCTACGTTTGCGGCCAGGCCAAGGCGTTTGTCATCGCCTTCTTCCTCGGTCTGATGGCTCCCATAACTGCCGTAGCCCAGACCCTTGCCGGTACTGGCTATAACGCTGGTACCAACGCCCTCGAAGAGGTTGCCACGGAGCTTGTGAAGTACGTTCCCTACGTCGTCAACCTATGTTACGCCCTCGCCGGTGTTGTTGCCATTGTCGGAGCCATCTCCGTCTATATCGCGATGAACAACGAGGAGCAGGATGTCAAGAATATCTTAGTCCTCCAAAATTGGTTGGAAAGGATAAGAAAGGAAGTGACAAATAAAGTGCTTAGTATCAAGCGAATAAGCGATTTTTTGATTTTTCCGATTCTTGCTCAACCGACTCTTAAAAAGATATAATAAAATGATTTTTGTTTCTGATTTGTTTCTCATATATGGCTTGATTTTCATATCTTTGCACATGCTTTCAAAGGCATAATCACGATGCAGAAACGATATATCAGCATCCGAAAAGCCCAACCCTCGCAGACCCTCTGCAAAATTCATTTTCCCTTCTTTCGGGAGTAAATTACCAAAATAAAATATAAACAAGCATGGCAAGACCAAAGAAACAAGTCAAACTGAAGGAGCCGATTAAGATTCGTCTCAAACCTCTCGCAGATGGCAACAAGAGTATCTATCTTGACATCTACTGGAAGGGAGTCAGAAAGTATGAGTATCTGAAACTCTATATCATTCCTGAGGTCAATCCACTCAGCAAGGAGCAGAACAAGGAAACGATGGCACTCGCAGAACGTATCAAGGCAGAGCGCATCAAGGCTCTCCATGGTCACGGAGTGCAAGACTGGGAAACCGTCAAGCAGGGTTCACAACTCTTGACAGGATGGATCAAGAAGTATTGTGAAGGTGGAGTCAGCACCAAGAAGTCAACCCTCCATTGTCGTGTTGAAATGCTTCACACCGTGGAGAAATATCTTGAAGAGTCCAATCAGACCTTCATCACCCTTGAAGAGGTCAATGCTGATTTCTGCCGTGGGTATGTGAAGTTCCTTCGCACCTTCCCAAACTCACACTGCAAGTACATTGAGCCAAGACCTATCAGCCAGAACACGGCAAGCCGTTACCTCGGCATGTTCTCGACTACTCTCAACAATGCTGTCCGTCAAGGTATTATCCGAAACAATCCAATGAAGGAACTGGATGCCAAGGAGCGCATTCAGCCAAAGGATGGCAAGAAGGAATACCTTACCATTGAGGAACTTAAAGCCCTCATGGCAACCGACAGTTACCGCCCAGAGGTCAAGCAAGCCTTCATCTTTGCTTGTTTCACTGGATTGCGACTCAGTGATATGTACAAACTTGCACCGATTCACATTTTCAAGACTCCTGACGGCAAGGGCGAGTATATTGACATGGAAATGCAGAAGACGGAGAAGCCTGTCATCATCCCACTCTCTGAAGAGGCAAAGCGTTGGTTACCAAAACCAAAGGGAATAACAACTCCCTTCTTTGATATACCAACTACTCAGACCGTCATAGGCAGAGCCCTTCGCAAATGGGCAGAGGCAGCAGGTGTAGAGAAGCACATCAGTTTCCACTGTTCACGTCACACCTTCGGCACAATGATGCTGACACTTGGCGCAGACCTGTTCACCACAAGCAAGTTGATGGGTCACACCAACATTCAGACCACTGAAATCTATGCGAAAATCGTAGATAAGAAGAAGGAGGAAGCCATCAACCTCATTGATGGAATGTTCAAGTAAAGGATGTACTTTGAAAGTACCCCCCTTCAAAGAGTTAAGGGAGGTGACTTGAAATCACCCCCTTTGATAAACCAGGGTGGTGTTTCACCCCAGTGGTATAACCAATTATAACAATCATTGATATGACCATCACACTTCGACAAAAAGACCTTGAAAACGACAACAAGAGCCTGTATCTTGACATCTATGAGAATGGCAAGCGCAAGTTTGAGTTCCTTTCCCTCTACCTAATCCCTGAGATTAACCAAGAGACAAAGGAACGCAACGAGGCTACCTTGAAACGTGCGCAGGAGATTCGTGCCGAGCGCGTCCTTCATCCCGAGACCATTCCCGAGAAAGGTCACTTGATGGTTGTACCCGACATTCCCAACAATGACTCACCCGAAGTCATTGACTGGATCCAGACTTACATGGAGTGGATGGACGGCAATCCCGAATATTCCAAGAGGACTGTCGAGCAGACTCAATACCTTCAAGAACGCATGAAGGAGTTTCTGAAAGCCAAACGCAGACCGCACATCACTCTGATGAAGTTCGATAAGACATGGTTCAAGGCATTCTTTCTTTGGCTGAAGAATGACTATGTACCTCAGAAGTATGTGAGAGTCAAGGCAAAGCCGTTGAGTAATGCCAGTTTGCGGAACATGCAGCAACGCATTGTCGCAGTATTCAACAAGGCAGTCAAGACTGGCAAGTTGAAGGCAAACCCCTTCTATCAGTTGGAGAAGGAAGACACAATCTCCAAGCCAAAGTCTGGTCACAAGCTGTACCTTACACCCGATGAACTCAAACTCTTCATGGCATCCGAAGAGACTAACGGAGTCAGGGAAACCCAGTTGGCATTTGGCTTCGCTTGCCTTACAGGACTACGCATCAGCGACATAAGGGCTTTGCGATGGTCAAACATCATGAGGAACGAGGTAACGAACACACTTGTAATCGTCCAGAAGAAGACCAAGGAACTCAATGCCGTCCCAATCTGCTCAACCGCAGAAGCATGGATGCCACCCAAGAAGGATGACAAGGTTTTCCACCTTCCTGCCCATGCCAATGTGGATGCAGCTCTCAAACGAATAGCCAAGAAGGTAGGTATCACGAAGACAATCTCCTTCCATACCTCCCGACATACCTTTGGCACATTGATCCAAGCGGCTACTGGTGACATCGAGACCACCAAGAAACTCATGGGTCACAAGTCGCTCAAATCAACCGCAGTCTATGCAGACGTGCTGACTGAGGAAAAGGTCAAGGCTATCTCCAATACCAAGACGGTATTCAGGAGTCGCAAGCCACACACCGAGAACAAGAAGATTCCACGAACCAAGCGAACGGCAGCGACCAACACGCACCCTCGCAAGGTCATAGATATACAGGATAACGAATAACGGCTAACGAGCCGATTCAGGATAACAACCAGTTTCATTTCATCAAAAGCAGTGCCCTGATTCAAGGTAGTGGTTTCCGCTACCTTTAGGGGCTTGCTATCTCAAAACCAAGCATTCAGGATAACGTAAACAACTAAATATCAAGATTATGAATAAGACTATTGACAACGAGACTCTTCTTTTGAAGGTAGAGTCATTTGAGCATCGCATCGAGGTTCTGGAGAACACTCTCAGCGCAGCCAAGGAGGTATTGACACTTGAAGAAGCAGCCCTTTTCATGGGTATATCAAAGAGCAGTCTCTACAAGATGACCCATCGTCATGAGCTTCCTTTCTTCCGTCCAAACGGCAAACTCATCTACTTTGAGAAGGCTGAACTTCTGAAGTGGATGCGTCAGAACCGAAGCATGTCTGAGGCTGAGACCAAGGAGGCAGCAGCCCAGAAGCTGAACGAACTCGCCAACCACTAATCAATGAGTATATGAATCAGGATTTCAATCAACAGCAGTACAACGACAAACTGGCTCAGGTAGCCAGCCTTGCCGTTACCTATGCCAAGGATGGCACAGGCTATCACAGTATGAAGGATGCCTTCAATGAACTGTGCGAGATTTCACATGCCAACAAGGGCATTGACCAAGAAAACACTATCGGCAGACGAACCCTGCTTGTGCAGAGTGTCTGCATCAAGGCTATCCATGCGCTCACTCCATACCAGAACGAGCGACTTGAACAGCAGCTGAAGGACATTGCTTCGGACTATCCCGAGCATCGTCACCTGCATTTCCGCAGATAGTTTCTTCTTTCCCTTTTGTCATATCATAGACATATCAATGAGAGTTACCGCTTACATACGTCAGAAAGATACATCGAAAAACGACCTTGACAGCCGTGCTTCGGTGTACTTCCGTGTCCGTGACAAAGGGCTTGATGTCAAGTGCGCAAGCGAACTTCAGATCAATCCCAATCACTGGAGCCAAGAACGACAGGGCTACAAGAGCCGTGTCAATCTTGTGGATGACGATACCAGAAACCTCTTTGACTCACAGGTCAAGGAGATTACAGGTATCATAACCAGGGAATACTATATCGGAGCAAACTCCGACTGGCTAAGACGACTGATATTTGCCTATCACCACCCCAATGCCTATTGCATGGGCAGTGGCATGGCGGTAAGCAAATCCTTTGTCATCTGGGCAGAGAGGTACCTTCAGAACAAGCATTTCGGCAAGCATCAGGAGTGTAACACCCGATGCCTGATTGACAAGGTTACTCGTTTTGAGGATGAACACAAACACCCGATGAACATTGACAGCATGACTGCCGATGATCTTCGTGTGTTTGCGGATTTCCTGTCTTCTGACTATGACATATCTATGAATACCATCGTCACTAACATGACCTTGATGCGTACCGTCTGCAGCTGGGTACGAAAGCAGGGAGTCACAAACAATGACCCCTTCTTTGGCTATGACATGCCCAAGGCACTCTATGGCACTCCATATTTCCTGACCATTCAGGAGCGTGACCAAGTTCTGGATGCAGACCTAACGGATGATGCAGAACTTGCTGAGTATCGTGATATGTTCGTGTTTCAGTGTATGGTCGGATGCCGTCATAGTGATCTTGTGACCTTCACCCCCAAGAACATTATTGACGGTGTTCTGGAATATATCCCCATCAAGACCAAGGGCAAGTTAGGTGACGTTGTAAGGGTTCCTCTTATCCCCAAGGCTATGGCTATCCTTGATGGCCATGACCATGGTGATGATGAACCAATCTTCCCCAAGCATTATAACTTCAAGTTCAACGATGCTATCCGTAGAATCTTGAAGCGTGCCAAGGTAAATCGTGTTGTCACTGTGATTAACCCTAAGACACGGCTTGAAGAGAAGAAGCCAATCTCAGATGTGGCTACCTCTCATCTTGCACGAAGGACTTTTATCGGTAATCTTTACCGCATGGTCAAAGACCCTGATTTGGTTGCTTCTATGTCTGGTCATGCCAAAGGCAGCGTTGCTTTTGCCCGATACCGAGTCATTGATGATGACATGAAGAAATCCCTGGTTGAACTTATCCAGTGATTCTCTTCTTTTTGATGGCATATTCCTTTTCCCTTTATTCGGTTACATTTCAATAATATCATAGACTATGGACGATAAAAAATTACATCGTTGCTTCACTTTCTCTGAAGAGCAGTTGAAGCATCTTCGAAGCAAGAAGTACAAGATTGACCGTATGGAATGCTTCATGTCGCTTGTGGATCTTGCCGAGCCAGTTCCAAAACTTGTGCAAATCAGCAAGACCAAGCAAGTAGAAATCTTGGCAGGTCAAGTTATGGTTGACAATACCCAACTTGCCAAACTCTGGGACAAAGACCGCAAGACGGTTCCAAAGCTGTTGGATGCTATGGAGGCTGTGGGCATTTTCTCTTCTCAGGAAGTGGAAGATAACCGCATCTACACCCTTCATTGTCTCTCAGGCTGGTATGTTGATGCCAAGTTCGTGTCGAATGCCTTTGCCTTAAAGCGCAATAACGACAGTACGGCAATCATCCATGCGGAAGTTCCTGCCTCCAAGGTCATCATCACTGAGGATCCTGATGACAAGAAGAAGGACAAGGAAGGTTCTGCTTCTGCCGATGACAAATCCAATGACTCTGCCGAGGGCAACAATCCTCAGACAACTGGCAATGTGTCGCACCAATCACCACAATCTAATGATAGTGGCAATGTGGGTAAGTCTGGAGCAGATGGCAACAAGTCACCATCACCTCCTGAAAACAATTCCCCTCAGTCTGGTGACAGCCCTTCGCCCCAAGGTGAAGCCGATGGCAAGCAGAATGAAGGGAAGCAGCATGAGCAGATACCTTCTCAGCAAGGAGGACAGCAGCCACAACAGCCTAACGGCAATCAAAGACCGCCTTTCAACGGCTATCAGAAGCCAAACGGCTACTACAACCAGAACGGCAACAAATAGCCGTCTGAGGACTCAGGAATGCGACCTGCACCGCCAAACCATCCCAAAGGACGTTTACCGATACAGGACAACACGGCAAGCCGAAACGACTTTCTAAGCCCTGACGGGAACTTAGCAGGTAAAAGGACCGATTTTTAAGAGGTACTTTTCGAGAAATCCTTTTGTACTACATTATTTGTGACCAAATTTATGCAGTCCTAAAAGTTTCTCGGGCTACTCGCAGGCTCGCAGACCTATGTCCTTCTTTTTTACTGATTTATATTCATCCCTTTAATCATATTCAAAGATATGGCTAAGAAAAAGAAGATTATCAAGAAGACACCCACAAGGGTGCATTCCTTCCGCTGTACCGATAAGGACTGGAAGGAACTGAAAAAACTCGCTAAGGAATGTGGTATGAGCATAGGCAAGTATCTCGTTGAGACTGGCAAGAAGCATCACCCACGTCAGCGACTCACTCCAGAGGAAAGCAAAGCCCTGAACTCTCTGACTGAGGCACGTACCGACTTGATAAAAGTCCGCAGTAAGTTGCACGATGCTTCACCCGAGGAAAAGCAGAAGATGTTCAGATCTCCAAAGTTCATGAAGTGGTGGATTGAAGCCGTTGAACGACTCATCAAACACTGGTATAGCATTGAAGACAACCTTACTTCTCCTGTACTGACCAAAGTTCAAGAAGACGAATGATTATACTCGCAAGACCAGTAGCCTATGGCGGCAATGCCGCAAGGTACGCAATGGAGAAGGAGGATGCAACCGTGGTCAAGGTGAACCACATGCCTGACTATCTCGATGCCACCGAAATCTGGTATCGGATGAAGCATCACTGCCAGTTGCATCAACAGGACAGGACTGTTGGGCGAAAGTTGGAACGCTTCATGACCACGTTTGTACTCTCCCCATCCAAGGAAGAGTCAGAGAACTATACCTTGGATGACTGGGCAAACCTCGCTGATGAAGGATTGGAAGCTTTGGATTCAGTCGGACTTTTACCCAAAGGCTTTAAGGAGAAGGTCAAGACCAATTTCCGCTATTCTATGAGTGTTGCTGCCTTGCATCGGGATTCCAAGTCTGGAACCCTTCACCTGCATCTTGACTGTTGCCGTGTGGATAATGACGGCAAGACCAACGATGTTCACGATGTTCACATCAGAGCAATAAGGGCTGCGGAAATTATCAACGCAAGGCATGGTTGGGAGCAACCTCAGGAGGTTCGTGAAATGCGCCAACAAGATATAGCGGAGTTTTGCGAATATACCCTTCAGAAGATGGATAGTTTCGACATTGACCGTTACTTTGATATGCTTCGCATGAGAGGCTATGAGGTCAATCCAAGGTATGACACTACTAACTGCAAACTTGTGGGCTACACCATCGGCAAGAATGCCTCAGTGTTCAAGGCTTCTGCCATCGGTCGAAAGTTCATGGTATCACAGCTTGAAGCCACATGGAAGAAGATGCATCCTAAGCCTACTCAGGTCAAGATGCGACCTGCTTCACCTTCCGTTTCACCGGCTCGCCCTGCTCGCCCTGTTGCTCAGACAACGAAACCTACCCAGTCCAATTCTAAGCCATTGCCAGTTGCTACCAAGACTGCCTTCAATGTCAATGTTAGCGGTGAAATGAAGAGAATCTATATTCCGAACACGGTCAAGGACATCTTCCTCAATGAGGTTCAGGTTCCTGATTCTGATATGACTGCATCAAGAGAGGACATTTCTCATGTAGGTATGCTTCTCTTCCTTGATATGATTGATGCAGCAACAACCGTGTCCGAATCTTGTGGCGGTGGTGGTTCTGCTCCTTCCTCTGGTTGGGGTAAGGATGATGACGAAGACGAGCGTGAGCGGGCTCGCCGTTGCCTCCAGATGGCTCATGCCATGTGCAAGCCACCGCAGAAAAGACGTTCATTCCACCGTTAGACAAATCCTACATATCAATGAGAAGAACAAAACATGTAGAAGAACTCATCGAAGATGACGAGCAGAAGCCTGACTTCGATGACATGATGAACGAAGTCCAGGAAGAGATTGAAGAGCATGATGCCGAGGATGCTGTTGTCAGTCGTGCGCCTGAACTCAGGCAGTTGAGTGAGAACATTGACAAAGCGACCAACACTTGGATCAATGCAACTCTTCAACTGGAGTCTGCCATCCGTAAGTACAATTCAGCTCAGACTGCTCTTGGCAATGCCGTTGACACTATCAGTGGTAAGGTTGACACCATCAATACCCACATTGACAATGTTCTGAAGGATGCCCCAACCAAGTTGAAGGTTTCAGTCAGAGTCGATGATGTTGACTGGAAGAAGATTCAGGACATGTTCGACAAACAACATGAATGGATGACCACTCAGATGCAGAAGCATATCCGTGAGGTCAATCAAATGTTTTATGAAGAACGTAGAAGGGTTCAGGAAAGGTACAAGGAGTACGACGGAACCTACCTCGGACACTATGTGCAGTATTTCTTCTGGTTCTTCTTTGTCCTTGGACTCGTTATTTTCGGCTTGGCTATCTTCCTGATGCTCGACAGTCACTACCACTGGACGAAGTAATCTAATGTTTATACCCTCCAAAATCCCTACGAAACTTGGCATAGTCTAAGTTTGTAGGGATATTTTTTTTCTTGAAAACGTCATTTTCTTGAAAATGTGCACTATTGCCCGTTGTGGGAGCCAGATAGCATGAGTAACTTTGCACCGTCAAAATAAACGAGTGTAAACCTAATTGTTATAAAGTAAGCATTCCGTAAACCACGTATAGATGGTTATGGAATACTTTTTATATAGTCCGCTAAATGGGAATTTACAATTCTGATATACTTCAGATGTAGGTTGCCGTTTCTAAAGCAATATAAAGTTTGTTTAAACTATGGTTGGCATTGTTCAAGCCTTTGGCTTCATATCCATTTGTATCCAAAATGTCACCTGTTTCAAAAAAAGCATACAACTTCAAATTGTAGAAGTCGCACACAGATTGAACTCCAGCCAATTCCATTTCTACAGCGATGCACCCTTCTTCCATACGTTTGCGTACAAGTCCTTTTGTTTCTCTGATCATCGAATCTGTCGTCCATATTTTACCTGTAATATATGGTACAGATAATTTGTCGAAAATTATGGAAAGTTCCTTGCTTGCGGCTATATCAATATAGTCGGATGGTGCTGCAAAATAATATGAACACCCGTCCCCTCTGTAACTTTGTGTCGGTATGATAAATCTACCTTGTGTGGTTGTACGGTCAAGACTGCCACAGGAACCGAACATAATGAACTTTGATGCTCCAGTTAGCCAGCTTGCAAGATGACATTGAGAGGATGCTACTGCTGAACCTATTCCTGACAGGTAGAAAGTTATCGTAACTCCTTTATAAGTTGTTTTATAGATATGCGTATCGCCATTGCAAGCCGGCATAGTTGCAATAATTTCAGATTCGTAGGAATCAAGTAAATGCCGATGAATCTCCTTCGAGAATATTATCAGGCATATATCTGCAAAATCTCCACGTCTGCCGTAGAAATCAAACAGATTGATCATTGGTTCAGTTTCAATATCATAACTATCAGTAATCATAGCATATTGAATCAGATGTGAGTTTTATATTGCTCCGGTATCTCAAGATTGAAAGTTCTGCATAATAACAGGACGTCGTGGACATCATTTTCATCGTATTCATATCCAAGATGGAACTGTACCTGTGCCTCCGGGTTTATGCATGTTACCTCAATATTCCCGATATTTCCTTTACCTGAGAAAGTTTCGCTTGGGAAAGTGTATCCGTCATATAGAATTCCATCTTCGACATATTCGAAACAATGCAGATCGATTATTCTTCCGTTGTCATCTTTCCAGACAGTATGGCTATCGGTCGTATAGTCCATTACAACTTCTCTGTATCCCTTCCAGGTAATCACGGATATGGCCTTACCATAGTCTTTCTTCTCTACGAACAGATCGATGTCGTTATGTATTCTTGTTTCTCTGCCTATAAGTGCATCGACACCCCAACCGCCGTCCAGAAACACCTTTACAGATGCTTCAGACAGCATTTCAAGAATCTCACATGCATCAAAATAAGTGACCATAAAATTCGAATTTATAGGTTTCTGATCAATGATAAATCACCACTTGACAAAGCTTTGAAATTGCGCTCAATTTTCTCAATGTCCCAATCCCACCATTTCAGTTGCAGCAGAAAGGCGATGAATTCGTCATCAAAACGCATCCTGACCACTCGGCAGGGATTTCCCACGGCAACAGCGTATGGAGGAATGTCTGAGGCAACAACAGAGTTGGCTCCGATAATTGCTCCGTCACCTATGTGAACGCCTGGCATGATGGTAACATGCTGGCCAATCCAGACATCATTGCCCACAACGGTATCACCCTTCAGAGGCAATTCATCTTTCACTGGAGCAATGGCACTTCCCCAGTCACCACCAATGACATAAAACGGATAGGTTGTCACACCGTCCATCCTATGATTGGCTCCATTCATGACAAACTCCACACCCTTGGCAATAGCGCAGAATTTGCCAATAATCAGCCGGTCACCTATGAAGTCGTAGAAATGAGTGACATGCTTCTCAAACTGGTCAGCACCATCCACATCATCATAGTAGGTATAGTCGCCGATGATGATACGCGGGTTCTTCACCACGTTCTTGATGAAGCAGAGGCTTGGAATCTTCGGATTCGGAAAAGCCTCATTGGGGTTGGGTCTATTTTTGATTTCCATAAATTCCGATTTATCGGTGTAAATATAACAAATCTACAGCAAATTGTATCTATCTTCGAACTCGTTCTGTCGTATTGGGTTTCTAAACTTATGCTGTTCACTAGACCAACCCCAAAATCTCTTTTTGCCAAGTAAACTTTGTTTCCACTCTTCTGAATTCTCATGCCCGAATATCCAACCTTTATAATTCTTGGTTTCAATTACAAAGATTCCGTATGGCGAAACTACGATGTGGTCTATCTGAGTTGTTCCATAGTGAGTCGGCAATAATATATCATTAAGCGTGGTGTATTCTTTCGAGAGCCAATCCAGCTTTCGAGCCACATGCTTTTCTCCGAATTTGCCTATATTCTTGGGCGAAGACATCCAAATCTTAAATGCTACAAGTAAGACAAATATGCAGATGATTATTATTGAACTCATTATATTATGCTTTATACACTGCAAAGGTACTCCTTTTTTTACGAATGAAAGACAGAATGGGCTACAAAAAGTATATATAGCGTGAAAATCCCGCTTCACTCGCCAAGTCCCTTCAAGAAGGTAACTCGGAGGGACAATACCTCCACGTTCAAGCCGAGGGTTTTCGGGCAAAAAATTCTCTGCGATAATTTTTAACCCGAAAAAACGCTCCGGTATCGCCGTCCGAGTTGAGACAGAGGTTGGGACTTAGCAAGCGAAGCGACCTACGACGCATAGTACAACAGGTCAAAAATCCATTGCGGTAAGATATGCCGCATCTCTATTCTCAACCTGACTGCCATATTTATATTTCATTATAAGGTCTATCAACCACCGCCATCTTTTTAGTGCCCGATTTTTTAAGTGGGGACAAAAGCAGCTCAGCTCTCAACTCTGCATATTACAGAAGTTATTTCTTTTCGGTCATACCACCGCTTTTTCTCGCACATTTTTTGGCCTTCGTTTTTCGCTCCTTCCGACCCCGTTTCGGTATGGAGAGTTTTCCCTCTTTTCACCCTTGTTTTGCCCCTTTTTGTGTCTTTGCTTTCGTACCTGCTATGACAAGTGATGACACCTTATGACTTGTGTAGTCTAACCGCTTAAATATCAATGTTTTATCAAATTTTGCTATATATATTTGCAGCGACAACATTAGTTATTAACGCTAAAAACTCACAGTTATGGCAAAGAAAAATGTAAGGGATGACCCTCAAAAAACACAAGTCACCGAGAACCCGCAGATGAGCGACATCGTGCTGGTTTTAGACAAGATGGAACTGCTCATTCAGGCGGTATCCGAAATCAACAAGAACGGCAAGTATTCCACCGTGCCGGCAGACAAAGAGCATCAGAACTCCTTTCTCAAGATTGACCGCTATGCGACCTTCTTCGAGAACTTCCTCAAGAACTTCTGGAGTCAGTTGAAAGACCCTACACACTTCGGTCTCTTCACGATGAAGGAGGAGGAGTTCGACAAACCCGAAGTCAAGCAGGCCATCGAAGACCTTGCCGAAGGTAAGAAAACAAAAGCAGTGGAAGAGTTTCTCAAGAAGTATGAGATAACACCCAAAAATCAAACAAAACAAAGTATTAACAATCAAAATTCAGAAGAAATGGCAAAGAAAAACCAAACCCAGCAGCCCGTCGTTGAAGCTAACGACCAGCAGCAGAACAATCAGTATCGTTACAACGAGTCTATGATCAACTGGGACCAGTTGAAGAACTTCGGACTCTCGCGTGAGTATCTTCAGGAGCGAGGACTCCTTGACTCGATGCTCAAAGGCTACAAGACCAATCAGCTTGTACCTATCAACCTTAACTTCGGCTCTGCCGTACTGCGTACTGATGCACGCCTATCGTTGCAGCAGTCCAACACCGGTGAGGTGGTACTCGCCATCCACGGTATCCGCAAGCAGCCCGAGTTGGAGCGTCCTTACTTCGGACACATCTTCTCGGAAGAGGACAAGAAGAACCTCCTCGAAACAGGCAATATGGGCCGAGTGGTGGAACTCAAAGGTCGCAACGGGGAATATATCCCATCGTTTATCAGCCTCGACAAGATGACCAACGAGGTGGTGGCCATGCGTGCCGAGAATGTCTATATCCCTAACGAGATTAAGGGCGTGCAGCTCACCGACCAGGAGAAGAACGACCTGCGTGAGGGCAAGAAGGTCTATATCGAGGGTATGACTGCCAAGTCAGGCAATGAATTCAACGCCCACATTCAGGTAAGTGCCGAGCGTAGAGGTATCGACTTTATCTTCGAGAACGACCGCATCTTCAACCGCACCGCCCTCGGTGGTGTGGAGCTTACCAAGCAGCAGATTGAAGACCTCAATGCAGGCAAGGCAATCTTCGTGGAGGATATGCAGCGTAAGGATGGCGAACTCTTCTCGTCGTATGTCAAACTCGATGAGGCGACAGGCAGACCAAACTACACACGCTACAATCCCGACTCACCCGAGGGTGCAAGAGAAATCTACATCCCGAAGGAGATAGGCGGTGTGAAACTGACCGCCGAGGAGCAGAAAGACCTGCGTGAGGGACGAGCCATCTTCCTCAATGATATGGTGAACAACCGTGGCGAAGAGTTCTCCTCGTTCATCAAGGCAGACCTTGAGACGGGACGACTGATGTACTCTCGCACTCCCGATGGCTTTGAGGAGCGTGCCAAGTTCGAGATTCCGAAGGAGATCTTCGGTGCCAAGCTCTCCGGTCAGCAGCGTGCCGACCTTCAGAGCGGCAAGTCGGTACTCGTGGAGGGTATGAAGGGATTTGACGGCAAGAGCATCTCGCAGTATGTCAAGCTGAACTCCAACCAGAACAAGTTGGACTTCTATAACGAGAATCCCGACCGTAACCGCAACGCCTCACAGCGTAATGTGGTAGCCGAGAAACAGGAGAAGCGTCAGTCAAAGGGACAGAGCATCTAATCCGTAGTCGGACAACTCAAATCAATGTATAACTCTAAAATGTATTTTAAGATGAACGATAAGAATAAAGCACCTTTCAAGGTGGAAGATGTAAACTGGGACGAACTTTCAGGAATCGGTATCCTCAAGGATGAACTCGAACAGGCCGGAGAGCTTGAGACACTGCTCCGAGGCGAGAAGACAGGTGTCGTATCGCTGAGCCTCGTACTCCTCGGTGTAGATGTGGTGATGGATGCCACTTTGCAGCTTGTACGCAAGAACGACTCTCCACTGCTCGAAATCATCGGTATCAACCCCACGCAGTAACACGATTCCATTACTAACCTGACAGCCGTTTCCCGCACCGTAATCGGGACGGGAGACGGCTTCTTTAATTCCCGAAAAATTATGATAGCAATTATAGCAGAAAAGCCGAGCGTAGGTCAGGACATCGCCCGCGTTATCGGTGCAACAGAGAAGAAAGATGGTTACATGGCGGGCAACGGTTATCTTGTAACCTGGGCATTGGGACACCTCGTTTCCCTCGCCATGCCATCGGCATACGGATACGGCAAGGCTTCGCACGAGGATTTGCCTATGCTCCCCGAACCGTTCCAGCTTGTGGTAAGACAGATCAAGACCGACAGAGGTATGGTAACGGACATAGGTGCCGCCAAGCAGCTCAAGGTCATTGACGAGGTATTCAGCAAGTGCGACAGCATCATCGTGGCAACGGATGCAGGGCGTGAGGGAGAACTTATCTTCCGATACATCTACCATTATCTCGGATATACCAAGCCCTTCAAGCGTCTTTGGATCTCCTCACTCACCGACGAGGCTATCCGTGCAGGTATGAGCAACCTCAAGGATGGCGAGGCTTACGATGCTCTCTATCACGCTGCCGACTGTCGTGCAAAGGCTGATTGGCTCGTGGGCATGAACGCCAGCCGTGCATTGGCTTTGGCTTCGGGTATGCCCAACAACTCCCTCGGACGAGTTCAGACACCTACGCTGGCGATGATATGCAGCCGCTACAAGGAGAACCGCGACTTCGTTTCCACACCTTACTGGCAACTGCACATCACCCTTGAGCGTCTGGGCGAGTTCCGTCAGTTCGCCCATATCGAGGACTTCAAGAGCAAGGAGCAGGCAGAGGTGGCACACGCACGATTCTCGTCTGACTCAACGGCACTCATCACGAAGGTGGAGCGTAAACGTACCTACCAGCAGGCACCGCTACTGTACGACCTTACCACATTGCAGAAGGACTGCAACACGCATCACGATATGAGTGCGGAGAAAACCCTTTCTGTGGCGCAGACTCTCTATGAGAAGAAGTATATCTCATATCCGAGAACAGGTAGCAGATATATCTCGCACGATTTGATGGAGCAGGTCTATGATTCCCTTTGGAAGATTGCCACCATGCCGGAGTTCAAGGAGTATGGCAAGCGTTTCGACTTCGAGCATCTGAATATGCGTAGTGTAGATGATGACAAGGTAACGGATCACCACGCACTCATCATCACAGGCGTAGAGCCCGAGGAGTTGAACGCCCACGAGCAGATTGTCTATACGATGATTGCAGGGCGTATGCTTGAAGCGTTCTCGCCACGCTGCGAGAAGGAGTCATTGGTAATGGAGGCGACAGCAGAGGATATGAAGTTCCGTTCACGCTCTACTACCATCGTCAATCCGGGCTGGCGTGCAGTCTTTGCTCGTAAGGAGGATGCCGAGAAGGACGAGACTGAAGCCAACAAGGGTACGGCACGCTTCGCCGAGGGTGAGCAGATACCCGTTACGGGCTATGGCACGGCACAGCGTAAGACAATGCCGAAACCTCTCTACACCGAAGCGACACTCCTTGCCGCTATGGAGACTTGTGGCAGGAACATCACCGATGAGAAGGCAAAAGAGGCAATGAAGGAGCTGGGTATCGGAACACCTGCCACACGAGCCGCCATCATCACGACACTCTTCAAGCGTGACTACATCGAGCGTTCAGGCAAGGCACTTGTTCCTACCGAGAAGGGACTCTATATCTACGAGGCGGTAAAGGATATGCAGGTTGCCAATGTGGAGCTGACAGGCAGTTGGGAGAAGACGCTCCTGCAAATCGAGCAGCATACTTTGGAGACACGCTCCTTTATGCACTCCATCGAGAGTTTCACCTCGCAGGTTACACGCGAGGTACTCGGTCTGAAATTCCCTGCACCCAAACAGCGTTCCCTTCCTTGCCCCAAATGCGGTACAGGCAAAGTAATGATACGCCCGAAGGTTGCCAAGTGCGATAATCCGGATTGCGGTCTGCTTGTATTCCGCAAGGTGCTGAACAAGGAGCTTAACGAGCAGCATCTGGAGCAGTTGCTCTCATCGGGAGCGACCAAGCTGATCAAGGGATTCAAAGGCAAGAAAGGCAACTCCTTCGATGCCGCCGTAGCCTTTGACGATGAGTTCAATGTAACGCTGGCATTTCCCGATAAGAAGAGAGGTAAGAAAAGATGATGTCAGTCATCCCGATTCGTAGGCAAAGGTAGTGAACCGCCCTCATTCCACCCCGCAAGGTCGTGCCGCAGGCGGTTTCGGGAAAAATCATCCTCGCACGGCTGCGGTATTTTTCCCGAAAACCTTGCAGGTGGAGGCGATTCACATCCAAGCCCACGAAATCGGGAACGACTGTTCCCACTAAATAATATAGGATATGAAAACAAATGACCCGACCGTAAGAAAGAGAATGAAGTGGATAGGTATGATACTCTTAGCCGTAGTAGCAGCATTAGGTTTCAGCTATCTCTATACACGAGGTGTATCACCCGTATGGGCTGCGGTAGCCATCGTATGCTTCCCTGGCTTCTTCCGATTCATATACAAGATTGCCTGCATCGTAATGGCAGCACTGATTCTGTTTGCTATCCTCAGTTTCTTGGTTTTCTAACTCTTAAAGCAATGAAAAGGTCTTGTCATCGACATACAACATATAAGCAGATATATTGCGATATGGGTTATGGGAGCTGTCCTTCTCGGACGGCTCTTTTTGCAGGTGGACGATTCAAGAATGAGGATATGAATGAAGAAAGGGATAGAGAAAATACCAGCCATTGGCAAGCCGATGAACTACAGGGCAAAGTTGGCCAATGCTTCTTATCGGACAGCAAGGTCAGGCCACAGGTGGTTTCGGAGAAAATCATCCTCGCCGTGCTGCGGTATTTTCCCCGAAAACCTTGCCTTACCGGAAGCATTAGCCGTAACGCCCTCGTAGTTCAACGGACTGCCAAAGTCCGAGTATTAACCATATAATAAAAGATAAAGCTATGAATCAAGCAATCATCGCAAGTGTACCGATGGCACCGATGCAGATGCCTGTGGTACGTAGAAGAAGAGTAAAGGTCACTGAACCTGAAATCAAGTTGCCGCCAAGAGGCTCACGAGGTCCGGTACATATATCGGAGCTGCTCAATCCCATTCTGGAGATAAGCAAGCATCCTGACCGTAACAGACTGCTTGCAGAGTTCTTCAACCAGTGAACATCACAAGAAAATAATTCAGTATTAACATTAAATTATAAAGTTATGTTTTTCACATCAATTTCACAGATGATGACCGAGAGCGTAGATCTTACGCTCGTCATCCGCAAAGCGAACGGACAACTTACTGTATCAACACTGCCGAAGGCTAATGGGCTGAAAGATGAGGCTGCAAACCACATCATTCCGCTGACACTAACGGGCACTCCCGAAGAGATGGATGCAGAGTTCCTGCAACACATTATGCAGCCTATACGAAAGGCTACGGGGCTTATCTCCAATTTGATGGAGTTCGAGAAGCAGGCAGACAAGGCTGCTGCCAACAGCAAGGCGGCAAAGGATGCCAAGGCTAAGGAGACCAAAGAGGAGAAGGAGAAGCGTGAGAAGTACGAGAAGCATATGAAGAAGGCTGAGGAACTTATCACTGCCAAGAATCATAAGGATGCCATCACCGCACTCCAACAGGCTCGTATGTATGCCACTGCCGACAAGCAGAAGGAGGTAGATGAGAAGATTGCCGCACAGAAGAAGGCGATGAACCAAGGCTCGCTCTTCGAGATGATGGAAGAGACTCCTGCACCTGCTCCACAAGTGGCACAACCGCAGAATGTGGCACCGCAATCTGTACAGCAGACTATCCAGCCGCATGCAGCACCCCGACAGATGCCGCCACAGCCACAACAGACTGTAATGCGTCCCGTGCAGCAGCCTATGCAACGACCTGTCCAGCAACCTCCACAGCCTCAGTATGGCGGGCAGCCTATGTTCACCGTGCCACAAGGCGGTTATCCTCCTCAAAATGCAGGACAGCAGCATCCTCACTATCCGCAGGGTGAGATTCCGATGTTCCCACATCATGAAGAGCCTCCTATGCCTGAAGAGTTACAGCAGGCATATATGCACGAAGGCCCTGCATACCGCCCCGAGGATTATGAGGAATATCCCGACTTTCCTCAGTCAATGTTAGAAAATCATTATTCACAGGCATACGCCCAAACAGTTTAAGACTATGGCACTTTTAAGAAACGAAATGCAGCGATCATTCACCTTCAAGAAAGGTACAGAGATGATTACACTTCCTGATCCCAATCCGAATGACTCTCCAGAGAGTGTGATGAGCTTCTACTCGAACATCTATCCGGAACTGACCACGGCAACCGTACACGGCCCGACCATCAAGGATGACAAGGCTGTATATGAGTTCAAGACAACCATCGGAACAAAAGGATGAAAACTATGAGTAAGGATACTAAAAAGAAGAAGTCATGCAGACCATTGGACGAACATCAGTCGGAACAGCTCGCAAGGATGATAATCGCATCGACCAAGCGGGAGGTACGATACGGTGTGACAAGAGTAGAGAGAGTTACGGCGCCAACGGGTGCCGTAATTCTTTTCTAAAGACACCTATTCTCCCCATAGCACCGCAGACTATTATGAGGGAGAGCTATTATGGAAACAGTTATAACCTAATCACGCAGGAGAATTACGAATACCTGCGTGATTCTTATTTCCGCTATGCCGAACTGATGAATGTAAAGGCGGAGCATACGCCAGGCAGAAGTATAGGTGAAAGCATATCCAACCTATATCACGAGATGGATGCCATTAAAGGCGATGGCATAAATCTCAATTACGAGGAGAATGGCGGTCGCCTATACTTTAATCTGTGGCAGACACATACCTGGGGAGAATATACGCTATACTATTTCCCTATGAGGTTTGTGGAGAATCTTAATTCTAAGCTTAGACGAATCGTTATTACTTTCATTCATAATCTGATGAAGGCAAACGGATTCTCGACAATCAATGACGAGGATGATGTTGATTGCATTTTGGAATGGATATCCGATCCTCCGGAAGATGAAGAACCGGAAGAACGTAAGAAAAGAGAACGGCTGATACGCTCTTATAAGAAAGGTGGAAAGGCGTACAATCTCCTCGATAGGGTATGGCGCAAGTCCTACTACAAGAACCTGCCGAGAGCCATTGAAGATTATGACTGCAAAAATGGCTTTGAGCAAGGTTTGATAGAGTTGATGAGGAAAGGATTGGAGTTCATTACACCTAATAAGTCAATTATGTATTACGCATACGATCCTTTCTATGATGAAGAGCCTGATGTCCTTCCCGTAGGCTTGGAACAGCAAATAAGGGTTGTATATGATTTCGATATGTTGACTGATTATCTTGAAGATCATCTCACGCAAAATCTATATAACTCTTACGACATTATTCCGATTTCTACATTCGAGGTTACACCTCATACAGAAAAGCCGTTCTCATTGGAAGATACCTATCCCGAAAGGTTCTTCAAATGGGCGGACCAATTCATCAATTATATAAGATAAGATTATGGATACCAACAAACTTACCAAGCAGATAAATACGATGCTGCACCCACGTGCGGCATTGATAGCATACTCCACAGATGGAGGAGATACATACTTCCTTGAAGTAAGGAGCATAGACAATGAGGGAACCATGAGCGAAGGCCGTCCCGTAACAGTAGACTTCATCAACGAACTCATCAAGGGATATTCCGAAAGACACAGCAGCACACCGCATGGTCGCATCCCAACAAATATGCTATGGAGTGATACTCGTAAGGGCTACGAGAAATATATCTGGTACAACCCGCCACAAAAGCGTATGATGTTCTTCAAGGAGTCGCTACATATTGAGAATGCCGAGTACAACCTGCCCGGTGTCATCTATGAGGTGCGCGATGAGCGTATGAATATCTATGCATACATAGACAAGGAGCTGAAGCCTGAAACGGAACTCTACGCTGCTCCGTTCTTCAATGTCACGGGGTCAAGCGTCTGTCTCGGCTCGGCAAAGATTGACAAGCCGACAGAGATTACCTACGACAAATTACTTGAGTACTGGGAGAAGAAGTTTTGGCTCACGGAGTTCTCACACCTCGGAGGTAACGGAAATCCCACAAAGAGCAACCTTGTACTGGTAACAAAGGCAGCAAAGGATGCTCCATTCAACCTCGAAGAGTTAAAGCCTCTAAAGAATTTGAAACTTAAAGATATACTACGATGAAAAGAGTTCATTATACCGACAGCTATCTGCTCGTACCACAACACCCCGTAACGGTAAACCTTATAGGTGGTGGAGGTACAGGCTCGCAAGTATTGACAAACCTTGCACGATTGGATGTAACACTTCGTGCCCTCGGACATCCGGGACTATTCGTAACACTATACGATCCCGACATTGTTACCGAAGCCAACATAGGACGACAACTCTTCGGGTATTCCGACTTGGGACTGAATAAGGCGAATTGCCTGATAACACGCATCAACAACTTCTTCGGGAATGACTGGAAGGCTGTGCCGGCATTCTATCCCTCCAATATGAAAGATGCTCGACAGGAACATCTTGCCAATATCACTATCACCTGTACGGACAATATAAAGTCGAGAATAGACCTCTGGAATGTACTCAAAGCATTGCCGCAGTACAATTATACAAACTATCAGACACCTCTGTATTGGCTTGACTTCGGCAATACGCAAACATCGGGACAGGTCGTATTGGGCAGTATCCCAAAGAAGATAAAGCAACCCACCTCACAAATTTACCAGACCGTACCGTCATTAAAGGTCATTACCAAACTTGTGAAGTATGCCCGAATCAAGGAAGAGGACTCCGGTCCGAGCTGTTCACTTGCCGAGGCATTGGAGAAGCAGGACTTGTTCATCAACTCCACATTGGCTCAACTTGGCTGCAATATCCTCTGGAAGATGTTCCGACATGGTATGATAGAGCATCACGGGCTTTATCTTAACCTCGCAACAATGAAGGTCAATCCGATAATGGTATAGTCAACAGATAGCTGTCATATTCACACAGATATGATGGCTTTTTTTATGCTATCGCCCCATTTTGTTACAATATCGTCACAAATTTTAGCGTTCTATCTATTAAAATGCCCTTAAGATGTTATTAAAAAATAATAAAGCTATATAGATTTTTAGCATTATTAGTAATTTTGTGGCCAAGGCATATATGATAAACAGATCGGACTAACCCGATTCTTAACATAGGACGCAATGAAGATTCAAAGGAAGTTAGCCATAGGCTATACTATTATTGTCGCCCTAATTGGTGGTATCGTATATACGTACCTGCACGAGTGGCGGCAAATGGTATTGTTGGAGCGTGAAGTGAAAGAGATTCACGAACTCCGGCAAAGTGTACACGAGGCATACGTGCATATGCTCGACCTTACGATGTTCGGTGAGACAATCCTTGAATGGGAGGAGGCAGACACCGCACTCTATCGTGTCAAGAGGTTAAAGGTCGACAGCATTCTCTGCGAGTTCAAGAACTTCTATTCGGGTGAACGAATAGATAGTCTGCGGCATCTGATGGCAGAGAAAGAAATCCAACTATTCAATATTTCCCAGTTGTTTGAACAACAAGTGGAACTCGGCGAAGAACTTGCCGAGCGTGTCCCCGTCATCGCTTATGAGAGTACACAGGAGCCACCTAAGAAGAAAGGCGGTTTCTTGGGACTATTCAAGAAAAAGGAGAAGACTCCGCCTCAATCCACAACTTCTACGAAACTTTACACCCTCAATAGGGATGTCATCAGGAAACAATCCGAGCAGAGCCGGAGATTATCGGAAACGGCAGACAGTCTGGCACAGCGTAATCTCAACATCAACCTGAAACTGAAAAATTTCATCACGGTATTGGATGAGCGTGTTACAGCCGACCTTCAAGAGCGTGAAGAACAGATCATCAAAACCCGTGAACGGACAAAAGTATGGCTGGGTGGCATAACAGCCTTCATCTTCCTTGCTCTGCTGCTCTCATACATCGTCATTATGCGTGACTACGGGCGTAAAGAGCGTGGTCGTCGCAAATTGGAGGCAAGTAACCGCAAGAATGCTGAGTTACTTGAAATGCGTAACAAGATTATCATGACCATATCACACGATATTCGTGGCCCGCTCAACGGTATCAGCGGTAACGCAGAGCTGGCTATGGATATGAGGGACAAGAAGAGACGCAACCACAAACTCAGGAACATTACCATTCTATGCAAGCATGTCCTGCACCTTGTAAATAACCTCCTTGATGTCTATCGTCTGGATGAAGCCAAGGAGACGCCGAATCCCGTCCCGTTCCACCTGTCCGAGTCGTTGGAGAGAATTGCCGATAGTGTATCACACATGATAAAGGAGAAAGGTCTGCAATTCAAACATCGCTACACCAATACAAATGTTACGGTAAAGGGCGATAAGGACAAAATGGGGCGTATAATCAACAATCTCATTACCAATGCCGTCAAATTCACATCCGAGGGAAATGTATGTTTCAAGGCTTCGTATGATAATGGCTGGCTGACAATGAAGGTAAGCGATACGGGAGTCGGCATCTCCGAAGATATGATGAAACGCATATATGTACCCTTCGAGCGTACTACAAATGAGAATAATGCCGATGGTTACGGTCTTGGTCTGCCTATCACCAAAGGTCTTGTCACTCTGCTTGGTGGAACGATTGAGGTGGAGAGCAAGCAAGGTGCAGGAACGATCTTCACTGTTAAATTGCCTCTGCCTGTAACCGATGAGAGTGTGGAAGAGGAAACGGTAGTGGCTGATATCTCGCATCACCTGCCTGGTTGCGTAATCGCCATTGACGATGATGCTTTGCAGTTGGAGGTAATCAAGGAGATGCTGGAGCGTAACGGGGTCTCGTGCAAGACCTGCATCAATGCCAAAGAACTCTTTGAGGAGATGAGAAATAAGGACTTCGACCTTGTGCTGACCGACATTCAGATGCCCGACACCAATGGTTACAGAGTCTTGGAATTGTTGCGTAAATCACGCATAGGCAATTCCCGAACCGTCCCGGTGGTGGCGATGACCGCCAGAGAGGATGGCGACAGACAGGCTCTGCTGGATGCTGGCTTTGACGGTTGTATCTTCAAGCCGTTCTCCATGGTAGACCTGCTACAACACCTCGCCTCCGTAGTCATGGAGAGGGAACAGAACGAAAGTGCTGATTTCTCCGGACTGCTTGCTGAGGTTACAGACAAAAGGAAGGTATTGAGATTACTGCTTGAGAGCTGTGAGAAGGATATGACGGATTTGAAGATTGCGATGACAACAGAGAAGGTGGAGTCCATGCGTAATGTCGTACATCGTATGATGCCAATGTGGGAGATGCTCTCAATGGAGAACACACTCCTTGCATACCGCAAGGCATTGAAGGAACAGGATAATGATATTCATGCATTATTGGTACATACAGGACAGATTATAACCCACATAGAGCGTCTAATGGAGGATGCCCGTAAAGAGATAGAGAGAATAGCCGATGAAGAAACGAATACTGATAGTAGAGGATAATATAGCCCTCTCTCATATACAGAAAGACTGGCTGGAGCGTGAAGGATATTCAGTGACTACGGCTATGAATGAGCCCTTTGCCCATAAGTTACTACGCAAGGAACGGTTCGACCTGATACTCTCCGATGTGCGTCTGCCACAAGGCGACGGCATACACCTCCTTGAATGGATTGGCAAGGAGAAGATGGATATCCCATTTGTGATAATGACCGAGTATGCCTCCATTACCGATGCTGTCAAGGCTATCAAGATGGGTGCAAAAGATTATCTCTCCAAGCCTGTATATCACGAGCAACTGGTGGAGATGGTCAAGGAACTGCTGAAGCCCATAGCAACGATGCGCAGCAAGGAGAAGGAACTATTCAAGCGTATAAGTACAAAGGCAAGGGAGGCAGAGCATCTTGCCGAAATCGTTGCCACATCGGACATAACGGTATTGATACTCGGAGCCAATGGTACGGGTAAGGAGTCCATCGCCCGAAGCATACACTTCCACAGCACACGCAAGGATATGCCCTTCGTGGCGGTGAACTGCGGAGCGATACCTCGCGAACTTGCCGCCTCGATGTTCTTCGGACATACGAAAGGAGCATTTACGGGTGCAGACACTGATAAGGGAGGTTACTTCGATGCCGCCAAAGGTGGTACGCTATTCCTTGATGAGATAGGCACTTTGCCATTTGATATGCAATCCTCATTGCTTCGTGTATTGCAGGAGGGAACATTCATGCCTGTCGGCTCAAGCAGGGAACGTGTGGCGGATGTGCGTATCGTTGCCGCCACCAACGAGAATATGGAGAAGGCTATTTCAGACGGTCGTTTCCGTGAGGACCTGTATCACCGTTTAGGTGAGTTTGAGATACACCAACCGTCACTATGTGAGTGCCCCGAAGATATACTCCCGCTTGCCAACTTCTTCCGCGAGAAATATTCGGCGGAGCTTCATAGGAAAAGAACGGGCTTCACAGCTGAAGCGGAACGGTTGTTGCTCTCACACTCCTGGTCAGGTAACATCAGGGAGTTGCAGAACAAGATTAGACGAGCGGTATTGATGGCTAAAGATACGCTCATTGACTATACGGATTTGAACATCACTCCTGCAATACAAACAGATGCTTCGGAGGCTCCTCTGCTTCCGTTAAAGGATGAGGAACTGGAGAAACAGAGCATCATCAGAGCCTTGCAGTCATGTGGTGGCATCAAGACAAAAGCGGCTCAAATGCTCAATGTTGACTCATCTACACTATACCGTAAGATGAAAAAGTACGGCATAAAATGATGATTGTGGGGGCAACATGAACCGCGTATCGGCAAAAAGTTGTATCTTTGAGCCGTAAAATTGAAATATCGTGACAGAACATTAGTGGTCTCTGTCCGTTTACATAACATAAGTTCGCAAGAATCCCGAACAGAAATCTGGCAGTTGATGTAATGGTGATAAATTGCGTATGCTTATGCTATGCCCATGGCATAGCGTGGCATTGCGTATATCACCATAGGCCCATGCCAGAGCCTCTGTTCGGATGCGTGATGACCACGCTTCTTTTTTGAACGGAGGTAACGATATGGCAAAGATTCAGATCATAGCAGCGATGACAATGGACGGCTTTCTTCCGAAAGCTGACGAGAGCTTAATGCAGTGGGTAATGAATGATGCCAAAGGCTTTCCATATTGGCACGAGCAGAGTGTCTATCGCCTGACGCCACACTATCCTTTGCTCGACCTGCTTGCCGAGAAACACTCCGACAAGAACCAATCCGATACATACATAGCTGAAATATCCGACAAGGATAGCATAGAGCTTCTGCGAGGACTATCCCGTTACAATCTCATTGATGAGATGGTTGTCTATATCCTGCCAATCATTGCAGGTAAGGGAACTCCCGTATTCGATGACCTTACCCCAAGTCGTTGGAACATTCATAAAACCACCTCATTCTCCAACGGGATAACACGCATCATCTATCGCAACTCTTGCATTTTGCAATAGCAGGTTGCGAAAAAGTGTTGCATTTTGCAATACTCTAAAAAGTCCCAATTTTTACGCTTAAAATTTTTATTTCACTGATACACAATGATGTATCGGTGTCTTTTTGTGTCATTCCATGTCATTGGCACGCAGGATGCCATTTAATAAGTATAACCTGTTGCGCAACACGGTGTAGTAACCCGATTATTTACACTTAAACAGATTATACAATGTTACAGATAAATAGTGAAACCGCCCACAAGATGTTCATCCAACTGATGGAACGCTTCGATAAGATTGAGAAGATGCTGGAGCGACAGAACAAGATGAAGGAGTGTCTCGATGGCGACACATTGCTGGATAACTACGACCTGAGCAAACTGCTTGGCGTGACTCACCGTACCCTTGCACGCTACCGCCAGAAGAAACTTATCCGCTACTATATGATAGACGGACGCACATACTACAAGGCTTCCGAGGTCAAGGACTTCTTCGAGCAGAAGGGCTTGCCACTTCCGGCAAGTATGAGAAATAAGCCCAATGTCTAACCTCATAACAAGTATGGAATATGGAAATCGTATGTATAGATAAGAAGGCATTTGATGAGATATGCAGCCACTTCAACGAGTTTGAGGATAGAGTGAACAGACTATGCAGACCTAATCAGGATCTTGGCCTAAAGAACTGGATGGATAACCAGGATGTGTGTCAGATACTCCGCATCTCGAAACGAACACTGCAAGTGTACCGAGAGAAGGGCTTGATACCGTTTGCACGCATAAAGCACAAGATATTCTACAAACCCGAGGATATTCAGAGATTCATTGACAGCACTTATCACCCCATTAAAAAGAAGAGATTATGAGCAGCTTTTTTACAGACAAGACCGACCCGCATATCGCGGAGATACTTGAGCGTCTGAGACGGGTAAACAAGATTCTTCAAAAGACGGAGACTCTGGTACAACCTACATTGAACAATGAGAGGTTCCTGACTGATGAGGAACTCTCCAAGATACTCAGAGTGAGTCGCCGCACATTGCAGGAGTATCGCTCGGCAGGTGCAATACCTTACTACCTTGTTCAGGGCAAGGCTCTTTACAAGGAGTCAGAGATTGAAAAGATTCTCAATGATTCCCATAAACGCTGTGTAGAGGAACAGCGATGGGTATGACCCTAAACAATAGCAACGACCCCAATTGAGGTCGTTGCTATTGTTTTTATACTGTTGTTGTTCGTTTCCATTTGATACATCTCTCAAACTTCAGTCCCTCATCTGCGAGTTCTATCTTCTTGTCTGCTGTAACCTCACGCAAGCGTTTCATATCCTCATCAACCTTCTTATCCGTAACATGGGCATAAATCTGTGTGGTGGTGATGGAGGTATGTCCCATCATCTTACTTACCGTCTCAATAGGTACGCCCAGCGATAAAGTCATGTGAGTTCCGAAATTATGACGAGCTTTGTGGAATGTCAGATTAAAACCATACTCTTTACCTAATTCTCCTGTCAATTTAATGAGATACTCACGACAATAGAGGTTGAATACCTTATCGCCCTGACGCTCATGCTTGTACTTTTCGATAATGCGTAGTGGTACATCCAACAAGCGGATAGATGACAGCGTATCCGTTTTCTGACGCTTGATATGTATCCACCAGCTGCCATCCTCTGCCTGTGTTATATCATTTACGGACAACCGCTTCAAGTCGGCATATGCCAACCCTGTAAAGGTTGAGAAGATGAACCAGTCGCGAACTCGTTGCAGGTTTGGCTTGTCAATCTGCGTTGACATCAAAGTTTTTAGATCTTCCAACTTCATATGTCGGCTCTTGCGTTTGGGCAACGGTGGATGCAGACGGCAGTAAGGATCTCTACGCAAAGTGCCTTGACTGACGGCTCGCATTGTCATCTTTTTCAACCTATACAAATGTTCGTGTACCGTCTTGGGGCTTAGACGGCAATCGCTTTGCAGGAATATCTCAAAGTCGTCATAGAACACCTTGTCAAGGCTTCGCAATGTGACATCTTCTACACCCCGTTTCTCCTGAATAAACGCCGCAAGGTGCTTGTATGAGCGTTGGTAACAGTCGTAGGTTTCCTTGATTCTATCCACACCAACACGCTTCTTGAACTCCTCGTTATGCTCACGGAAGAGGGCGAGCAATGTTACAGGCTTTTGCCCGATACCCTTGACTGCGTTCTTGACAAGTTCTGCGGTAACAAAGCCTAAACTCTTCTTGATATGATTGTAGTGTCCCGTAATCTCCTTGGTAAGTTCGTCAATGGCTCTGTTTACCGTTACAGCATTCTCACTGCGACCATCGGCACGACCCTTATCGGGATTCCAGATGGCAGGATTCACTGATACTTTCGTACCGATTTGTTCCCATTCAGCATCAATACTGACTTTGCACAATAGTTGGCACATACCATCCTTGCGTACTTTCGTGCGGTTGATGTAGAACAATATGGCGAAGGTGCTGCGACGCTTCGTGTTCTGATTCTCTGTATTCTTGTCTGCTTTCATATATAGTCGTTTTAATGGTTGTCAAATGGCGATTGTAAAGCGTTCACTAATCTTGCTGTCGAGCCTTTTAGTGTCGGCATCAATCTTTTCATCGGTTACTTTGGCATAAATCTGAGTGGTATCCACCCGTGTATGTCCCAGCATCTTGCTGACCGTTTCCAATGGTACACCATGCGAGAGAGTAATCTCTGTAGCGTATGTATGTCTGGCGGCATGAAAGACTATTCTTCGCTCGATACCGCATATTGCAGCAATCTTTTTCAGGGAAAGATTCACATCGGAATTACAATACATGGGCAACAGCTTTCCATTAGGCTCTACATCACGATACTTATTAAGTATATGTAAGGGAACCTCAAGGAGCGGAACCTCATACTCGACCTTGGTCTTTTTACGGGAGGTCCGTATCCAGAGCGTGCCGTTCTCATCCGTAACCAAATCCTCTTTGGTCAACATACACATATCTCCATAAGATATTCCGGTGTAGCAGGAGAACAAGAATAAATCTCTGACGATGTAAAGTCTTGCATTATGCAATGGTGTTGTCATCATCAGTTCAAGTTCCTCTGCCGTGAGATACTTCTGTTCACGCTGTGGGCGTTCAGGCTCGTAACCCCAGAATGGATTGAATGTAAGAATACCATCTGCTACGGCTTCATTGATAATGGTTCTAAAAGAGGTCGTAAGATGGACTATCGTACCAAGAGCCAAATGGCAGTCGGTTCGTAAGTGAAGATCATATTTCTCGATAAACGAACGATCCAATGCCGTAAAGGGAATATCGGTCAGTTTGTACTTCTCATTGAGGAATTTCTCTACATGCATATAGGCATACTTGTAAGCACGAAGAGAACCTGCGACACGATTCACACCTACACGTTTCTCGAAATTCTTAATGAAGGTGCGGAAATAACTCATCAAGGTCTGCTGCCCCGAAGCCATACCCAAAAGCAGGCACTTGACATCTTCGGCAGTTACTCCTTCTCGTATTGCCGATTGTTCTTGATAGATATGTAGAGCCGAGGCTCTAATCTCGTCTAACTGACGATTGATTTCGCGTGCTGCGACACTCTTACCCGTAGCACGACCTGAGTGCCACATCGTATGTGGTACCGACATTTTCACACTGAATGCCGCCTCGGAGTACTTGCCGACATTCAACCTTGCCATTACGGGGCAGTTCCCTTTGGCATCTGCTTCGCTCTTTTTGAGGTAGAACGACACCTTTACATCTGCCTGATTCATAACTCATTTCTTTGGTTGCAAAAATAAATTTTACAGAGTTAATGAACGGCATGTAGAACATAGCGGAACAAGGCAACAAGTACTTGACAACTAATCTCATTCCCGTATTTTTCTTCCAACGAGAAAAAATGATTACCTTTGTCAGTGCAATGATAGAAAAAACAAGCGTTCTTTGTGGCTGTTGTAGGGTATGTGCAAGAGATTAAAGATGCTGTTTCTACCAACTTTCCCTTCCATAAAAAGGCAACGGATAGGTAGCAATTCTTTCTCTAATACCCACCATATACGGCTCCTTCTGCCGAAATTAACAATATGGTGAGGTAACACAAAAATGGTATATATACCAACCACTTATCAAATTTCACCCTCATCCTGCCATTATTACGCAAGTTCTTTGTATATTTGTATAAAAATCAATGCTTTAAATGACAAAGAAAGACCGATTTGTGTGTTGGCTCCCTTGCAAGCCTTATGTCAAGCAATTCCTGCTGTACAATTTCAATGCCCCGGACGACACCTGGACCGAAATAGTCAATCTGTCCCCGGACAAGGAGCTACAGAACGACTTCCTTTCCAGGCTTGCAAAACCCGGACGATACGAGAACAGATACCGGAACCTGGCACGATATACCGCCAACGTGGCGGTGGAGATACGCCGTGATGACTTCTACCGATACGGATGGGCGATGTCGAATACCGAAGTGGTGGCGTTCGGCAGCAAGGTGGAAAGACGGATCAAGCAGATGCTTTTCCTCTATCTCGACACCCATGTCAGTATCGGAATCCCACTCTCGACCGCCATCCGCAACTTTCAGAACAGCTTCGGCTTTGATGACGACACCTGGTCTTATGAGACTATCCGCAGGGAGTATAACCGGCATGGATATAGGAAAACGGTGGAGAATACCACGATTTTAGACTTTATTAACTGTAGATACTAATTGAAAAGTGCGCCAATATTCCAATTGAAAAGTGCGCCGCCATAGGATAAGTATAATGACCTTTGTATCATCCAAATACAAAGGTAAAATGAAGACTATGGTAGAAAGACAATCAATAATACACATGTATAGA
>ERZ773245.440-NODE-440-length-47618-cov-8.030675_pt1 | contig 47618 bp, 43 predicted proteins | sample MGYA00580988_ERZ773245 | MGnify/ENA primary metagenome ERZ773245 (study PRJEB29015, sample SAMEA2737792) | human gut metagenome | biome: human gut; feature: human-associated habitat; material: faeces | place: China | collected 2012 ... | reverse complement strand
ACCGTATGTCCAAAAATTACCCCCTCCGTGTCCAATTTTAGTTTACCACTTCAAGGGTACGTAATTCGGGTGAATGGGATACCCCTATTGAAGAAGTATTTAAAACTCCCCGGGTTCAGAAGATGATCAGGGAAGGCTTTTTTAATGATATGGACGAGTACCTGATCGATAAGTAGAGGTATACCGGTTAACGGTTCAGAGATTCTACCGGTCAGAAAATAAACAGCCTAAAGAATATTAATAAATGTAGTAAAGTTTTACTAAAACAAGCATCTGTGAGAAATTGCAGGTGCTTGTTTACGTCCGTACCACTGAACGCCAGCTACCAGCCGCTATCTGAGGCTCTTCCCCCTTCGATGAACGACCCACGAACTACGACCAACGGTCCTTCCCGGCCTACGGCCCTTTCCGCTTGCCAATTCCACTTCTTTCTCTGGCCTTACTATGGTACAATTATTTACATAATATGTTATGGGCATGGAGGAAATGATATGAAAGACATGTGGAGGAAACTGCCACTCAGGAAGAAAGTTGTTGTGCTGCTGACGTTGCTTTGCATTGGCCTGACCATCGGGTATCTGCCGGAGCCGTATCCCCATGTCCTGACGAAGGAGGAAATCAAGGAAGCCGAAGCGGTATCCCGCTCGCAGACGGAGGTGCTGGCCCACAATGTGTCCCTGACCGACCAGGCCGGTCATTCCGTGTCGATCCAGTCGCTTTATAACAAGAAGCCCGTATTCCTGTATTTCTGGATGAGCTGGAGCGACATGGCTGCAAAAGAGCTGCCTGTCCTGGATGAGATGTACCGGGAGCAGGGCCGGGAGGTGTATTTTGTCGTCGTCTGCCTGGACCGGGGAGAGGCGGCGCGGCAGCAGATTGAGTCTGCCTGGCCGTACGATATGCCCTTGTATTTTGCCAGTATGGAAACGGCCGGTATATATAATGTATATGAAGTGCCCCAGTGGTTCATGATTGGCCGCGGCGGGACGATCTTAGACAAGCATGCGGGCAGTCTGGACCGGAAGCAGCTGGCGTATTCGCTGGCCCGGAGCCTGAAATGAGGAGGATGTACTGTGACGAATATAGTGATAGCTTCAGATATTCATGGTTCGGCTTACTATTGCCGGCTGCTGATGGAAGCGGTGGAACGGGAACGGGCCGGACGGCTGCTGCTCCTGGGTGATATTTTGTATCATGGGCCGCGCAACGACCTTCCCCGGGAGTACGATCCCAGGGCGGTCATAGCCATGTTGTCCGGTCTTACGGTCCCCGTTTCTTCTGTACGGGGAAATTGTGATGCCGATGTCGATCAGATGGTACTGCCCTTTCCCATCCTGTCTGATTCGTGCCTGCTCCTGATAGAGGATCGGATGATTTTTGCCACTCATGGCCATGTGTTCCACAAGGACCACCTGCCGCCCCTTTCCCCGGGCGATGTCCTCCTTCATGGCCACACGCACGTGCCGGCCTGGGAGGAGCTGGACGGAGGCGTATTGTACCTGAATCCCGGTTCGGCCGCTCTTCCCAAGGAAGACAGCCCTCATTCGTACCTGGTCCTTTCCGGCCGGGACGTGACCTGGAAAGAGATGGATGGTACGGTGTTCCACCGGCTGACGTTGTGAAGCGGGGAAAAATGGCACATTGCTCTGCCGTAAAGGATAGAAATGCGGTGTAAAACATGGTACAATATCATTTGTGCTTTGTAATTTGTCTGATTACATGATTTGTGATATTCAGTGAGAGGGGCTGCCGCCATGGCAGAACCGGAGGGGGATATACGATGGCAGATAAAAAAATGTATGAATTGGGGGCCGTGCGCTCCAAGTTTAGTGAATTATTCGAATATGGACAGGCCCAGGCGGCGAAAATTGGCTGGGAACATATTTATGATTTCAGTCTGGGAAATCCGTCGATTCCCGCACCGGATTGCGTCAAGGAAGCCATCATCGACATGCTCGATCATAAGACGAGCCGGGAAATCCACAGTTATACCAATGCCCGGGGCCTGCTGGAAGTACGCCAGTATCTGGCCGATTATATGAATGAAACTTATGATGCCGGCGTCGGACCGGACAATTTCCATCTCACCGTCGGGTCTTCGGCTTCCCTGGCGGTCATCATCCGGGCCCTGCAGGAAGATACGAGCGATGAGTTCATCGTCATTGCGCCGTTTTATCCGGAATACCGCATCTTCATCGAACCCATCGGATCCAAATGCGTCGTCGTTCCGCCCGATACGGAGCATTTCCAGTTGTCCATCGAAGGGGTGGCAAAGGCTATTACGCCGCATACGCGGGCGATTATCGTCAATTCGCCTAATAATCCGTCGGGGACAGTCTATTCGGAAGATACGATCCGCAGGCTGGCGGCCCTTTTGAAGGAGAAGTCGGCAGAAATCGGTCATCCTATTTTCCTTATTTCCGATGAACCGTACCGGGAAATCGTCTACGACAATCTCCCCATTCTCTATCTGCCGCATTATTATGACAATACGATCGTGACCTATTCGTACAGCAAGTCCCTGAGCCTGCCCGGTGAACGGATCGGCTATATCCTCGTGCCGCCGACGGTGGACGATCATGCATATCTCATGACGGCCATCCTGGGGACGGCCCGCATGTATGGCTATGTCTGCGCGCCCAGTACGTACCAGCGGGTCATTGCGGCCGTACGCGGGGCGACGGCGGACATCAGCGAGTACGACAAGAACCGTCATCTTATCTATGATAATCTGACGAAGATGGGCTACGACTGTGTTTATCCGTCGGGAGCGTTTTATTTGTTCGTAAAAGCGCCTGATGGAAATTCGCTGCAGTTCATGGAAAATGCCAAGAAATTTAATATCCTCCTGGTGGCAGCTGACGAATTTGCCTGCCCGGGATATGCCCGCATTTCCTACTGCGTCGATGCCGATATGATCCGCCGCAGCCTGCCGGCATTCAAAAAGTTGCTGGCATTGTACAAATAGGAGGTACTTATGACTGATGTCATCATTATTGGCTCCGGCCCGGCCGGCGTTTCGGCTTCGCTCTATGCCCGGCGGGCAGGGCTGTCCGTAGAGGTGCTGTCCAAAGGCACGGGTGCCCTGGAAAAGGCGGAGCTCATTGAAAATTATTACGGATTTCCCGAACCGGTCAGCGGAGCTGAGCTGGCCAGCCGGGGGATAGCCGGGGCACGGCGCCTCGGCGTCCTTTTCAAGGAAGCAGAAGTCGTCTGGATCGGCATGGATGATACGCTGACTCATTTTGTCGTGGAAACGACGACGGAGAAAATCGAAACGCGCAGCATTATCCTGGCGACTGGTGCGGCCCGTCAGAGTCTTCCCATCCCGGGGCTCCGTGAGCTGGAAGGAAAGGGTGTCAGCTACTGTGCTATCTGCGATGCCTTTTTCTACCGGAAAAAGCCCGTCGTCGTCCTCGGCGGCGGAGAATACGCCCTGCACGAAGCGCAGGTGCTGCTGCCTGTTGCCTCTTCAGTCACACTTTGCACTAATGGCAGCGATGCGCCTGCCGGTGTACCGGAAGGGCTGGCTGTATGCACCCAGCCCGTAGAGGCCGTAGAAGGCACGGACCGCGTATCGGCAGTCCGTCTGGCGGATGGCAGCCAGATTGAAGCGGCTGGTGTATTTGTCGCCAGTGGTGTGGCAGGAAGTGCGGACCTGGCCCGTAAAATCGGGGCGCCCCTTTCGGGCTCGCATATCCTCGTCGATGAACACATGGCGACGGCCGTTCCAGGCCTGTTCGCCGCCGGCGATGCCACAGGTGGTCTGCTGCAGATTGCCAAGGCCGTGTACGAAGGAGCCCAGGCCGGTATCAGCGCAGCTGCCTATGTGCGCAAACAAAAAGGCATTTCGCAATAATAGGGCCTAAAAAGGAGCTGTCCTCACTGCGGCAGCTCCTTTCCCTTTATAGATTATTTAAAACGTAGTGAAATATTTTATGCTATCAGGTGAATATAGTGAATCAGCAGAATCGCATTTGGAACGGGAATTTTATTCTTATTACAGTAGGGAACGGCTTGTTGTTTGTCAATTTTCATATGCTCGTCCCGACCATTGCCATGTACGCCGCTTCCATCGGGTCCAGCGGCGGTGAAATCGGCATCATTGCCGGTATCTTCGCCCTGTCGGCCATCGTTGTGCGGCTGTTTACGGACGCCCTCGTAGGCAGACTGGGGAAGAAACGCTGTCTCTTCCTGGGACTTTTGACGTCCCTCGTCGCCACGGCGGGATACGGGCTGTTCCCGACATTCGGCGGACTTCTGACGGCCCGTATCCTCCATGGATTTGGCTTTGGGCTGTCTACGACGTTCGCGGCGGCCCTGGCCGTCGAGGTCATACCGCCGGAGCACCGCGGGGAAGGCGTCGGGTATTTCGGTCTGGGCAACACGATTTCCATGGGCTCGGCACCGGCTGTCGGGGTGGCGGTCTTCTCGGCATTTCCGCCGCAGATATTGTTTGCCCTGGCTTCGGCGGCCTGTATCGTATCCATGACCCTGTTCCTGCTGGCACGGGTTCCGGAACGGCCGGCAGGGCAGGTGAAGAAGGAACGGATTTCCCTTCTGCATCATTTCTTTGAAGAAGGGACGGCCGTGCCGGGCGTCATTTCCTTCCTCTTTGGCTTCGTCTATGCGTCGGTCAATACGTACCTGCCGCTCATGGCGGAAGAAGCGCACATCGCCTATGCCGGCCTGTTCTTTGTGTCTGGCACGTTATTCGTGTTTCTCTCCCGGGTAGTTGGCGGCAAAGTCTATGACCGTCACGGCCCGTTCTCCGTCATGTTTCCCGGCGTACTCCTGTACAGTGTTGCTATTTTCATGATCTGTACGGCTCATTCACCAATCTATCTGCTGTGTGGTTCGGTTTTCTATGGCCTGGGTGCCGGACTTCTCATGCCGGCCATCATGACCTGGCTGTTTAATGTGGTGGCTCCGGCGCGGCGCAGTAATGCCAGTGCGACCTATTACAACACCATGGACCTGGGAACATGCCTGGGCATTGTCCTCCTGGGGACCCTGGCCGGCCATGTGGGATACGTGGCTATCTTCTATGGCGTCCTGGCCGTCATGGGGCTGTACATTGCCTTTACGCTCTGGGCATGGAAAAGCGGCCATATGACGGACCGGCGCACGCCGCCATCAGGTCCGTCGGTGCCATAACTCGGACAGGGCTACGCCGCCCAGGACGAGGACGGCCCCCAGCCACTGCACGGCTGTCAGGACTTCGCCGAGGAGCAGTCCCGACAGGGCCAGGGCCGTCAGGGGTTCGATGTAGCCGCAGATGGAGACGGTCTGGGCAGACAGGTTTTGAATACCGGAGAAATAGAGAGAGTAGCCGATACCCGTATTGACGATGCCCAGGCAGAGAATGCAGGCGATGGCCGTGCCGTCCAGTGCGGCCGGGCCGGAGGACATGGTACAGGTCACGAGGCCTACGACAAGGGAGGCGACGAGCAGCTGGCAGGCAGGAGATATGATCCCGCTTATGCCGGCTGTTTTTTTCATGGCGACGATGAGCAGGGCAAAGCACAGGGCGCACAGCAGGCCACACACGAGTCCCCATGAGAGGCCGTTGGCCTGAAAATCGGCGCCATTGATGCAGATCATGCCACCGGTGACGATGATCATGCCGGCCACTTTGGGCAGGGTGAACGGTTCGTGAAAGACGAACCGTGACAGAATCATGATGAGGACGGGGCCGAAATAGCAGATGAGTGTGGCCAGGCTGACGCCGATCTGCTGGTAGGCTTCGTACAGGAAAAGCCAGTTCCCGGCCAGGAATATGCCCGACAGTACCAGCCAGACGAGGGAACGGCGCGGCGCCGTAAAGAGTACGTGCCACTGCCGGCGGCAGAGGGCCAGTATGAACAGGAAAGTCCCGCCCAGGACTGTACGGCACAATACGATTTCATAACTTGATAAGGGAATATGACTGGCAATGATGCCGTTGGTGCCGAAGATGACCGTTGCCAGAATGAATTTGATATATGAGTCTTTCATTGTATCCTCCTATTACACCCGTGTAGTATCATATATACTGTATTGTAACAAAGAATAGGGAAAAAGGGTTAAGGGTTCATACATTTTTTTTGTATTCTGTAAATTGTATACATAAGTAAAAGGAAAAAGAAATAGTAGTTTTACGTTTCAGTTATATCGTAAGTGTGATAAAATAGACCGTAGATGTACAAAAATCCCATACTACGAGAGGAAAGAAGCTGAGTATATGATGGATGTCTACAGCACGACTGAAAATTTTACGCGCCGCGCCCTCTGGGCCCAGATCGACCTCGACGCGGCCGCTCATAATATGCAGGTCATCCGCCGTCATGTCGGGCCGGATGTACGGATTGCGGCCGTTGTCAAGGCCAATGCCTATGGCCACGGTGCCGTCGAACTGGCCCGTACCTTTGCGGAAAACGGGGCCGACTGCTTTGCCGTTTCCAGTCTGGATGAAGCGGTGGAACTGCGCCGCTATGCGGGGATTACCAAGAATATATTCATCCTCGGCCATACGGACGGCCGGCGGACGGAAGAACTCCTGGCCTATCATATTGAGCCAGCCGTGTTCAATCTGAAGAATGCCGAATACTTTTCGTCGGAAGCGTCCCGCCTGGGCCAGACCCTGCAGGTTCATATTGCCATTGATTCCGGTATGAGCCGTATCGGATTCCTGCCCGATGAGGAAAGCATTTCCGTCATCAAGGAAATTGCCGCCCTGCCGCGCATCGAAATCCGGGGGATATTCACTCATTTTGCTGTGGCCGATGAGAAGGACAAGACCTTTACGCATGAACAGTTCAAGCGGTTTATGTGGGTCTGCAGCCGCCTGGAAGATGAAGGAGTCCACATCCCCATCCGACACTGCTGCAACAGTGCGGCGACGCTGGAACTGCCCCGGTATCATCTCGACATGGTCCGTCCCGGCATCATCCAGTACGGCTGCCAGCCGAGCCATGACGTATCTCTTGCCGGGTTTGATTTCCGGCCGGTCATGTCCCTGCGCTGCTGCGTGGCCCACGTCAAGCTCATCGATGCCGGGGCGACGGTCAGCTATGGCCGTCATTTTACCTGCGACCGGCGGCGCAAGATCGCGACGCTTCCTGCCGGGTATGCCGATGGCTACATGCGGGCCTTGTCGGGGAAGACCGACGTCCTGTTCCACGGTCACCGCGTCCCTCAGGTCGGCACGATCTGCATGGACCAGTGCATGATCGACATCACGGGCGAAGCGAACTGCCGGGCCGGCGATGAAGTCGTGTTATTTGGCCGCCAGGGCGATCAGTTCATCCCCATTGAAGAACTGGCCGACAAGGCTGGGACCATCAATTACGAAATCATGTGCAACATCAACCGCCGGGTGCCACGGGTCTATATCCGCAACGGCAGGGTGGTGGAACGGGAAGAATATCTCTTTGACAAACCTTAAAAGTTTCGAAGGATAAACGATAAACCTAAAATATAAACCTTGCAATCGGCAAGTATAAGGTATACTATAAAGATATAAGATACGTGCATATCCAGTATGCGCAGAGAGAAATAATCTGAATAAGGTGGTGCGTGTTATGAATTGGGATGACAAGATTTCGAAAAACGTGCAGGCTATCAAACCGTCGGGGATCCGTAAGTTCTTCGATATTGCCAATCAGATACCAGGCGTGCTGTCCCTGAGTATCGGCGAACCGGACTTTGCGGCACCGGACAAGGTATGCGAAGCGATGAAAGCCAGTATCGATGCGCGGCAGACCAGCTATACGGCCAATTCGGGCCTCATCGAACTGCGGCAGGAAATTGCAAAATTATTCCATGACCGCTATGGCGTTGATTACGATCCGGTCGATGAAATCATGGTGACTGTCGGGGCTTCGGAAGGGCTGACCATGGCTCTTCTGGCACTGACCGAACCGGGGGATGAAGTCATCATTCCCGACCCGGCGTATGTAGCCTATCCGGCGGCCGTAGAAGCTGCCGGTGGCGTTCCCGTTTTCGTGCCGACTTATGCCAAAGATGACTTCAAAGTGACGGCAGACGCGCTGGAACAGGTCGTGACGCCTAAAACGAAAGCTATCGTCATGGGTTACCCCAATAACCCGACAGGTACGGTCATGACCCGGGAAGAACTGCTGCCCATTGCGGAATTTGCCAAGAAGCATGACCTGGTCGTCATGAGTGATGAAATCTATTGCGAACTAGTGTACGGCGATACGAAATTCACATCCTTTGCCAACCTGCCGGATATGCGCGAACGGACGATTGTACTCAACGGCTTCTCCAAGGCCTACGCCATGACGGGCATGCGCCTGGGCTATGTCTGTGCCCCGCGGGACGGCCTGGCCAATATCCTGAAGCTGCACCAGTACATGATCATGTGTGCCAATACGCAGGCCCAGTACGGCGGCATCACCGCTCTCCGGGACTGCGCCGCTGACGTGGAATCGATGCGTCAGGAATACGATGCACGGCGTAAAGTCATTTATAAAGGCCTGGTCGATATGGGTCTTCCCGTTTTTGAACCGAAAGGCGCTTTTTACATCTTCCCCGATATCAGCTGCACGGGTATGAACAGTGAAGAATTCTGTGAAAAACTGGTCAAGGAAGAAAAAGTAGCCGTCGTTCCCGGCACGGCATTTGGTGCCTGCGGAGAAAATCATGTCCGCATTTCCTACGCTGCTTCCATGGAAACCATCAAGGAAGCATTGAAGCGGATGGCAGGGTTTGTTGAAAAGTACAGAAAATAATATGGGATGATCAGAGGCTGCCCCGGGTTGTGTAACGGGGCGGCCTCTTTTTGGCCATGCAGGAATATGATACAATATATATAACGAGTTAGAGACCGACACGGGCCATCAGGTCTGTGGAAGAATTGGAACAGGGGAGGACGGAGTATATGGGAACGAAGTATTATCTCGGATTTGATGCGGGGACGCAGAGCGTAAAGGTAGCGGTATATGATGAAAACATGGAGGAAATTGTCATGGCGACGGCCAAGACGACTTTGTCCTATCCACAGCCCGGCTGGGTACAGATGGATATCGATGAATATTACCGCCTGATCAAGCAGTGCATGCGCGTCTGCAGCGACGGCATGAAGGAAAAGGGGATTTCTCCTTCGGGCGTGCGGGCCATCATGGGCGATGGCATCATCTGCGGCATTGCCTGCATAGACGAAGATGGCCATGCCCTGACGCCGTACATCAATTACCTCGACAGCCGGACAGCGGAAGATGTATCGCAGCTGAAAGAGCAGCATCTTGATATCTGGGCCAGGGAAACGGGCAATGCCGAACCGAACGTCATGTTCCCGGCCATGTTTGCCCGCTGGTTTTTGCAGAACGTGCCGGACGTACGGGAAAAAGGCGTCAAGTTCGTCCACAACTGCCCGTATATCCTCCTGCACCTGGCCGGCCTTTCCGGGAGCGATGCCTTCATCGACTGGGGGACCATGTCCGGCTGGGGGCTCGGCTACGATGTGGTGAACAAGTGCTGGTCGGAGGAGCAGCTCCGTATCCTGGGCATTCCCCGGTCGTATATGCCGCGTATCGTAAAGCCCTGGGATATCATCGGCCATCTGTGTGAAGCCGATGCGGCGGAAACGGGATTTCCCGCTGGCATCCCCATCTGCGCCGGTGCTGGCGACACCATGGAATCGATGATGGGCAGCGGCATCCTGGAAGCCGGCCGGGCCGTCGATGTGGCCGGGACCTGTGCCATGTTTTGCGCGGCTACGGATGGCATTATTCCCGAACTGTCGGCGCCGGGTACGGGACTGGTCTTTAATTCGGGGACCCTTCCCGGCACGTATTTTTACTGGGGCATGGTGCGTACGGGAGGGCTGGCCCTGCGCTGGTTCAAGGATAACATTGCCCGCAAGGCCGATGATGATGCCTATTACGGAGAAATGGACGACCTGGCCCGGCGTCATCCCGCAGGCTGCGGCGGCGCCATGTTCATCCCGTACCTGACCGGTGGCAATGGCGATTATCCTAATGTACGCGGTACCTTTACGGGCCTGACCCTGGACGACGACCAGGGGGCGTTGTGGCGCTGCGTGCTGGAGGGCATTGGCTACGACTATATGGAAGTCACCGACCGCTATCGCAGCGCCGGTATTGATCTCACGCAGCTGACCATCACCGAAGGCGGCAGCCGCGACCGGCTGTGGAATCAGATCAAGGCCGATATGCTCGATACCCGTGTCGTGACCTTGAAGGTCGCCGGCGGGGCCGTGCCGACCAACTGCCTGGTGGCAGCCTTTGCCGCCGGGGATGTGACTGACCTGAAAACAGCGTTGCAGCAGCAGCTGGCCGTCAGGGAAGAGTTTGTGCCCTGCCGTGATCATACGGCCCTGTACCGGAACCAGTATGAACGCCGCAAGGGACTGTTGGAAGCCTTAAACAATATCAAAAATTTATAAAATAGTTCGTGAATGTGTACAAATTCACAAATAAGAACCGGATATTTTTCCGGTTCTTATTTTATTGTTATGTATGTTGTACATTACTGGTACAAAGTTATCTGGCCATGCCTAAAGTTCATTGATTTATGGAAATCGATGATTAAACAACATAAATGCATGGAAAAAGGCCGTTTTAATGCCGTATATAAAAGGTAAAATAGGCAATGATTCTGTAAAGTTATGAAAATGTCTGTTTTTTTAGTGGACTTTTTTTCCAAACGTGTTATACTATGAATGTAAGCAGTGCATCTTATATTTACCAAAAAGTGATTTTTTTTTGAGACAAAAAGTGAAAAAAATCACGCTAATAAAGGAGGAGTTTCAAATGTTCAAAAAAGTCATGGTTATTGGTGCAGGTACGATGGGTTCCGGTATTGCTCAGGTATTTGCTGAACACGGTGTAGATGTTATCCTGAACGATATCAAACAGGAATTCATCGATGGCGGCATGAAAAAAATCGACAAACAGCTGACCAGAAAAGTTACGAAAGGTAAAATGACGGAAGACCAGAAAGCTGAAATCATGGGCCGTCTGACCGGTATCGTAGAAATCACGGAAGACAACATGAAAGATGTTGAACTCGTTGTCGAAGCTGCTATCGAAGACGAAAAGATCAAATGCGGCATCTTCAAGAACCTCGATGAAAAATGCCCGGCTAATACAATCCTCGCTTCCAATACGTCTTCCCTGCCTATCACCAAGATTGCTACGGCTACGAAACGTCCGGAAAAAGTTATCGGCATGCACTTCTTCAATCCGGCTCCGGTCATGAAACTGGTCGAAATCATCAAAGGTATCGCAACTGACGATGCTACGACGAAAGCCGTTGTAGAATGCGCTGAAGGCCTTGGCAAATCCCCTGTTGAAGTTGAAGACTTCCCGGGCTTCGCTGCCAACCGTGTCGTCGTTCCGATGCTGAATGAAGCATGCTATGCCCTCATGGAAGGCGTTGCTTCCAAAGAAGGCATCGACGCTGTCTGCAAACTCGGCTACAACCATCCGATGGGACCGCTCGAACTGTGCGACCTGATTGGTAACGATGTCGTTCTCCACGTTATGGAAGTTCTCTATGAAGGCTTTGGCGATCCGAAATATCGTCCGTGCCCGCTCCTCCGTAAATACGTTGCTGCCGGCTGGCTCGGCCGCAAGACGGGCAAAGGCTTCTACGATTACAGCAAATAATGCCCGCTGAATAGCTTGATACTGACCTTAAGGAGGATTCTACCTATGGAATTTGAAAACATTCTCTTCACCGTAGAAGAAGGTATTGCTACAATTACGATCAACCGTCCGAAACAGGCTAACGCCCTGAACGCCGCTACGGTCCGTGATATTGAAAAAGCCGTTGACTACATTGCCGGCTCGAAAGACGTACAGGTAGTCATCATTACCGGTGCTGGCGACAAATTCTTCGTTGCTGGTGCAGATATCAAAGAAATGGCTGATTACAACCCGAAACAGGCTGGTGACTGGGGCACATATGGTGCTGGCGTCATCACCAAGATCGAAAGACTGCCACAGCCGGTTATCTGCGCTGTAAACGGCTATGCTCTGGGTGGCGGCTGCGAAATCTCCATGGCCTGCGATTTCCGTTATGCTTCGGATAACGCCGTATTCGGCCAGCCGGAAGTCGGCTTGGGCATCATCCCCGGCTTCGGTGGCACACAGCGTCTTGCCCGCCTCGTAGGTCCTGGCATGGCAAAAGAAATCATCCTGAGCAACCAGAATATTGATTCGGCTGAAGCTCTCCGCATCGGCCTGGTCAACAAAGTCGTTCCTCAGGCTGAATTAATGCCGGCTGCCATCAAGACCGCTAAGAAAATCATGAAACAGGGTCCTGTAGCAGTACAGATCGCTAAGAAAGCTATCAACAACGGCTTACAGTGCGACATCATTACAGGTATCCAGTTCGAAAGCAATGTCTTCGGCCTCTGCTTTGCTACAAAAGATCAGAAGGAAGGCATGAAAGCGTTCATGGAAAAACGTAAAGCCGATTTCAAAGGCGAATAACCGGTTTTTCTACAAGGTAATAAAAATACAGTGTCAGCGATGGCACTGTATTTTTTTTGACCATAAAAGTCAAAAGAATAGTATGAGAGAAAAATATTTTTGACTTTTTGACTTTTTTGGCCTAAAATCATTGACAAATCGGCTCAATCATGCTATCTTTTATATAGTTGTTAGCACACCAATAAAAAGAGTGCTAAAACAACGCGGCATCGAGGTGACAGGAAATGAATTTGGATGAAAGAAAACAAAAAATATTGCAAGCTATCATTCAGGATTACATCACGTCTGCCGAACCTGTCGGGTCCCGGACCATTGCCCGGAAGTATAATCTGGGCGTCAGTGCCGCAACGATCCGTAACGAAATGTTTGACCTGGAAATGATGGGCTATCTGGAACAGCCCCATACGTCGGCTGGCCGGATTCCATCCATTAAAGGGTATCGGTTCTACGTCGATTGCCTGGTGAAACCGGAAAAGGTGACAAATGATGAAAAGAAATTTGTCGAAACATGGTTTCAGGACAAGGTAAGCGATGTCGATCAGATATTTCAGAATACGGCGAAGGGACTGGCCAGGATTACGCACAATGTGACCCTCGTCATGACATCGCAGCAGCCCGGTTCCCGGCTGAAATACATACGGTTCCTGCCGCTGGATCACCGGCGCGCTATCATGATTGTCGTTACCGATTCCGGGCAGATTGAAAACTGTATTTATTCCAAACCGGATGGCGTCGATGTGGACGAACTCAACATCGTCGCTGAGAAATTGACGAATTTCCTGTCCGGCGTGCCCATGGCCAAAATCAACATGGACATGCTGCAGCAGTTCCACGACGATGTGGTAGATGACCTTGATTTGTACCGGACTGCTTTCCGCTCACTTCACAGGGCGTTCCGCCGTCAGCAGCAGTTGTATAAAGGCGGGACGATGGAACTCCTGAATAAGCCGGAGTTCAAGGATGTCGATAAGGCGAAAAGCCTGTTTACCATGCTGGAGGAACAGGATATTGTAGCCAATATCCTGCATGATGAGGGAGAACAAACGGACAAACCGGTAACGGTGCGTATCGGTGAAGAAACTAAATTATCTCCGATTAATGACTGCAGCATTATTGAAGCGACCTTTACGGCCAATGACGTAGTCCTCGGTAAGATTGCTGTTTTGGGACCGGCCCGCATGGAATATGCCCGGATCATTGGCTTACTCGATTTTATGAAACAGCATGTGACCCATATTCTGGAACATTACCAGGACGATAAATAGGAGGGATGCAGGTCATGAGTAAAGACAAGAAAAAAGAAGAAAAAGAAAAACAGACGACGACAGAGGCTGTGGAAGAAACGAAACAGCCGGCTGATGAAATAGCAGAAGAAACAGCGGCAGATGATGGTGCCGGTGCCGGACAGGCGGACAGCCAGAAGGCACAGCAGCCGGATGCCAGCGCACAGGCAGAGGCGGCAGCAGCGGAAATGAAATCGCGCTACTTGCGCCTCCAGGCCGATTTTGCCAATTTCAAGAAGCGGACTGCAACAGAAAAGCAGCAGATTTCTGAAGTCGTCAAAATGGATGTCCTCCAGAACATCCTGCCGGTCATCGATAATTTCGAACGGGCCCTGCAAGTGCCGCAGGATTCCCTTTCCGATGAGCTCAAATCGTTTGTAGATGGCTATACCATGATTTACAAACAGCTCATGACGGTTCTCGAAAAAGAAGGTGTTACGAAAATTGATGCCGTAGGCAAACCGTTTGATCCGAATTATCATCAGGCAGTCATGCGGGTTCCCAGCGATGAATACGATAATGACGTCGTTGTGGAAGTCCTGCAGGAAGGATATCTGCTGGGTGACAAGACATTGCGCCCGGCTATGGTTAAAGTTGCATTTAACGGTTAAGTATCGTAGAAAGTATAAGATTGGAGGAATTACTTATGTCTAAAGTAATTGGTATTGATTTAGGTACGACAAACTCGGTTGTAGCTGTTATGGAAGGCGGCGAACCGACGGTTATCACGAATACAGAAGGTTCCAGACTGACGCCGTCTGTCGTTGGTTTTTCCAAGACGGGCGAACGCCTGGTCGGCCAGCTGGCAAAACGTCAGGCTGTTTCCAACCCGGAAAACACGATTTCTTCTATTAAACGTCATATGGGTGAAAATTACACCGTCGATATCCAGGGCAAGAAATATACGCCTCAGGAAATCTCGGCCATGATCCTGCAGAAACTGAAGGAAGACGCCGAAAGTTATCTCGGTGAAAAAGTTACCCAGGCTGTCATCACCGTTCCGGCGTACTTCAACGACGCCCAGCGTCAGGCTACGAAAGACGCCGGTAAGATCGCCGGCCTCGATGTACTCCGTATCGTCAACGAACCGACGGCTGCAGCCCTTGCTTATGGCCTGGATAAAGGCGGCGACGGCAAGATCCTCGTATTCGACCTCGGCGGTGGTACTTTCGATGTTTCCATCCTCGAACTGGGCGACGGCGTATTCGAAGTAAAGGCCACCAATGGGAATACCCACCTCGGCGGCGACGATTTCGATAATAAAGTCATGAACTGGATGATCAGTGAATTCAAGAGCCAGACCGGCATTGACCTGTCGCAGGATAAGATGGCTGAACAGCGTCTGAAAGAAGCTGCTGAAAAAGCCAAGATTGAATTGTCCACGGTCCTTTCGACCAACATCAACCTGCCGTTCATCACGGCCGATGCCACGGGCCCGAAACACCTCGACCTGACGCTGACCCGTGCTAAATTCAACGAACTGACGGAAGACCTCGTACAGGCTACGATGGAACCGACCCGTAAAGCTATCGCCGATTCAGGTTTCTCTATCAATGAAATCGACAAGATTATCCTCGTCGGTGGTTCCAGCCGTATCCCGGCTGTTCAGGAAGCCATCAAACAGGTACTGGGCAAAGAACCGAGCAAAGGTGTCAACCCCGATGAATGCGTTGCTGTCGGTGCTGCTATCCAGGCCGGTGTCCTCGTCGGCGATGTCAAAGACGTACTGCTCCTCGATGTAACGCCGTTGTCTCTGGGGATTGAAACGCTGGGCGGTGTCTTCACCAAGATCATCGACCGCAACACGACCATCCCGACTTCGGGAAGCCAGATTTTCTCGACAGCCGTTGATAACCAGCCGTCTGTCGATGTCCACGTCCTGCAGGGCGAACGGGAAATGGCCGCCGATAACAAGACACTGGGTCGTTTCGAACTGACCGGTATCCCCGCTGCTCCCCGTGGAGTACCCCGTATCGAAGTTACGTTCAATATCGATGCCAACGGTATCGTAAACGTAGCAGCCAAGGATCTGGGCACGGGCAAGGAACAGAAGATTACCATCAAATCGTCTTCCGGCCTTGACAAGAGCGAAATCGACCGCATGGTCAAGGAAGCCGCTGCCCACGAAGCAGAAGATAAGAAGCGCAAGGAAGCTATCGAAGCCAAGAACAATGCTGATTCCCTGATTTATCAGGCTGAAAAGACCATCAAGGATCTGGGCGACAAAGCCGATGCTTCCAAAGTTTCGGAAATCAAATCGAAGATTGCCGACCTCAAAGAAGCCGTCAAGACGAACGATGTCGATAAGATCAAAGCCGCTTCGGAAGCTCTGACCAAACCGCTCTACGATCTGACCAGCGATATGTACAAACAGGCCGATGCTCAGCAGCAGGCTGCCCAGCAGCAGGCCGGTGCACAGCAGAGTGCCGGTGCACAGCAGCAGGAAAACCAGAACGGTGAAAAAGTTGTCGATGCTGACTACAAAGTTGTCGATGACGACCAGAAGTAAGTTGTAAGTAAAGAGGGGCTGCCCATATGAGCAAAAAAGATTATTATGAAGTACTTGGCGTTCCCAGGGACGCCAGCGAAGCGGACATCAAAAAAGCGTTTCGCAAACTGGCAATAAAATATCATCCAGATAAAAACCGGGACAACCCTAAGGCTGCAGAAGAAAAGTTCAAGGAAGTCAACGAAGCCTACAGCGTCTTGTCCGATAAGAACAAGCGTGCCCAGTACGACCAGTTCGGCCCCGATGCGTTCCAGAATGGCGCAGGCGGAGCCGGCGGCTTCGGCCAGGGAGGCTTTGGCGGATTCGGCGGATTCGGTCAGGGCGGATTCAGCTCTGGCGGTTTCGGTGGATTTGGTGATATCTTTGATTCCTTCTTTGGCGGCCAGGGCAGCCGACAGTCTAATGGTCCGGAACGGGGAGCTGATCTCCGCTTCGATGTGGACATTACATTCAAACAGGCTGCCTTCGGGACGGAAATGGAAATCCAGGTGCCGAAGAATGAAACGTGTGAACATTGCCACGGCAACGGTGCCGAACCGGGCAGCAAGGTAGATACCTGTCCGGTCTGCCACGGCACAGGCCAGCAGCGGGTCGTACAGAATACGCCTTTTGGCCAGATGGTCAACGTCAGGACCTGTTCCCATTGTGGCGGGACTGGCAAGATTATCCATGAAAAATGCAAGAAATGTCACGGCGAAGGCACAGTGAAGGTACGCAAGAAACTGAAAATCAAGATTCCTGCTGGTGTCGATGATGGCGCACGCCTGCGCGTAGCCGGCGAAGGCGAACCGGGCGTACGCGGTGGTGGCCATGGCGATCTGTATGTGTACATATTCGTGCGCCGCGATCCGCAGTTTACCCGTCAGGGCAACGATGTCGTGTCCCAGCAGACTATTACCTTTGCACAGGCGGCGCTGGGCTGCACCATCCGCGTGGAAACCATCGACGGGCAGGTCGATCTGAAGGTGCCGGCCGGTACCCAGAGCGGCACTATTTTCCGGATCAAAGGGCACGGCGTACCCTATCTGGGCTCCAATGGCCGCCGCGGTGACCATCATGTGCAGGTCAACATTACGACGCCGAAGCGCATGAACGCCAAACAAAAAGAACTCCTGAAAGAATTTGCCCGGGCTGGTGGAGAAACCTGGGTGGGGGAGTCTAAAGAAGAAGGTTTCTTTGAAAAAGTAAAAAAGAAAGTGACCGACTTCATCCGCTCCATGAATGACTCCGGTACGATTGCCGGAAATGCATAATTTGCCACAGGACACTGCCGGTGCAGGTATCATCTGTACGGGCAGTGTTTTTGTTTTGTCCGGAAAATTTTTTTCCGGTCCGGCAGGATTTTTTCCCATGACGGCGAATATTATAATAAGGATAGTCTGTCTCTCACAGAGAGCCTTATTTCCATTACACGTTAGGAGGATTATACCATGTTTGCAGATAAAGACGATAAGAAGTTTACCCTGGCAGAAAAGAACGAAATCGGATTCAGGAAAGAATTGTATCAGAACCTTCTGGCCGAAGGCGAACAGGTACTGCTCGAATTCAACGCCCAGCGCAATGTAGTCGTGCTGACGGACCGGAAAATCATCGGCGTCCGCGTCGAAGCCTATACGGCACGGCACAAAGCGGCCCTGGTCATCCCGTACAGCAAGATTACGGCCTATTCGGCAGAAGTGAGCGATAATTCGGAAATGGATACGGAATTTAAAATCTGGGCTCCGTCCATTGACTGCTGCACCTTCCGCGTACTGGAAGACACCATCGACATGAAAGAAATCCTGCACATACTGGTCACGTATATCGGATAACAAAAACACTAAACGTCAAACACTAAACTTCAAACATCAAACTTCAAACATCAAACTCACCGGAAGGCTGTTGCATGACAGGTTTTGCTCCATGCAGCAGCCTTCTACGTTATCTTTCTATTTCCATGTGAAATATGCACTTGACAAGTATACTTATAAAGTGTACTATAATAGTTATATTTATATTTATGCGATAAGAAGGGTTGAACATGGGCGAACTGATTTCAAAAAACATACAAGGCGTTGTCGACAGCATCCTGGCGGACTACAATCACGACGGGCAGCGGGAAATCGATAAACTGGACATTTTCAATAAACCGAATAAAAAGGTCATTGTCGATATCATTACCAAACTGCTGCGGATCATTTATCCGGGATATATCAAAGACAAGACCTACCGCTTCTATGACATCGGCAACAATCTGACCGTCGTCATCGAAGATGTGGCCTATAATCTCTGCAAGCAGATTACCATCGCCCTGAAATATAAGGGGATGACCCAGAACGTCAAGATTGATAACGTGGAACAGCGGGCCGAACAGGCGACACTGACCCTGCTCAAGACAATTCCCAAAATCCGGGAATATATCGAAACGGATATCGAGGCGATTTACGAAGGCGATCCGGCAGCGGAAAGCAAGGCGGAAGTCATCTTTTCCTATCCCGGCCTGTTTGCCATTTCCGTCCACCGCGTGGCCCATATCCTGTATAAAATGCAGATTCCCATCATCCCCCGGGTCATGTCGGAATACGCTCATGGCATGACGGGCATTGAAATCAATCCCGGTGCAGAAATAGGGAAGTATTTCATGATCGACCACGGCACGGGCATCGTCATCGGGGAAACGACGGTAATCGGCGAACACGTCAAACTCTATCAGGGCGTTACCCTGGGGGCGCTTTCCCTGAAAGATGGCCGCAAGCTGGCCCACAAGAAGCGTCACCCGACCATTGAAGACCATGTGACCATTTATTCTGGTGCTTCCATCATGGGCGGCGATACGGTCATCGGCCACGATTCGGTCATCGGCGGCAACGTATTTATCACCAAATCGGTAGCGCCGGGGACCAAGGTCAGTGTCAAGAATCAGGAACTGCGATTCGATGAAGATAAACAGGCCGTCAAGAACGTCGATGAAAACGACGAAACGTGGTTTTATATTATATAAGCGGTGTTCCTTTAGCGGTACAGAAACGGGGGAGGACCGGAAGAGCTGTCTCAGGACGGCTCTTTTTTCGTCGCCAGAAGGCGGGGAAAATATGGTATAATAGTAAATAAATCAGCGGACGGCAGGCGATGCATCCGGGCCGCCTGCTGGATGAATTGCCGAAGCAGACAGGAGAAAGATATGGAATATAAAGAAATAGATGTGTTTGTATCTCCGGAATTTACCGATGTAGTCTCTCTTATTTTGTGCGACTGTGGCAGCCAGGGATCGGTTATCCACGATGAGGAAACGTACGATGATCTGATCCGCATCACGGCCTATTTTCCGGCAGACGACGACAAGGCCGAACCGGCCGTCCGGCAGGGTATGAAGGCGCTGCAGGAACGGAATCCCCGCATGGGACGCTGGCATATCATGACCCGTAAGACGAGCGATTCCGACTGGCTGTACCGCTGGCAGGATTACTTTCACGCCACGAAGATTTCCCCCCGTCTCTGGGTATCGCCATCGTGGGAAACGGCTGAACCGGGGCCGGTCGAAGCGGTCATCCGCATCGACCCGGGTGTCGCCTTTGGCAGCGGCCTTCATGCGACGACGGCCATGTGCGTGTCTTATCTGGAACAGGTCATACAGCCGGGACAGCTCGTCTATGATATCGGGACCGGCACGGGAATCCTGGCGATTGCGGCGGCCCGGCTGGGTGCCGGTCATGTGACGGCCGTCGATCTCGACCAGAAGGCCGTGGATCAGGCTGTAGTCAACGTGGAACTCAATGAACTGAGCGACTGCGTGGAAGTCATGCACAGCGACCTCCTCGGCGCCATATCGGACAAGGGAGGGAAAGCCGATGTCGTCACGGCCAATCTGGTCACCAACGCCGTCCTATCCCTGCTGCCCGACCTGGGCAGCTATACCCATGCCGGTTCCTATGTCATCGTCAGCGGCATCATTGATGACCGCATAGGGGAAATACGGGACATGGCAGGACAGACGGGATATGAATGGGTGTCAGATACGCTGCAGGATGGCTGGTATGCCGTTTTGCTCAGGAGGAACTAATGCGCAAGGTATTCGTCAATTTTCCCATTACATCCGCTTTTTACTTGTCGGCGGACGATTCCCGCCACATCATTACGGTGCTGCGCAAACGCCAGGGGGACTCTATCGCTGTGACGGACGCAGCCGGCGTGACTTATGACTGCCGCATCCGTGAGGCCGACAGTCAGCGGGCGCTCCTCGAGCCCCTGGAGAAGACCGGGCAGAAAGACGGGTCTTCCGGCCGGGTGATCCTGGCGGCGGGACTACTCAAAAATGACAAGTTCGAATGGGTCGTCCAGAAGGCCGCCGAGCTGGGGGCCAGCATGATCGTTCCTGTACAAATGGAGCATTGTGTAGTAAAATTAAACGACACGCGCCGCAGGGACCGGCGCCTCCGCTGGCAGCGCATTGCCCAGGAAGCGGCCAAACAGTGCGGCCGCGATGATATACCGGAAGTAGCAGATGTCCTGTCTTTTCCAGAATTACTGAAAGCGTACGGAACGATGCCCTTTATCATTCCCTTTGAGAAAGAAACGCGGCCACTGCGCGATTGTTGTGCCGCCGTGCAGACCGGGGACGTGGTCATCTGCATTGGACCGGAAGGCGGATTTGCCAGGGAAGAAATAGAAAGGGCCGTTACGGAACTTGCCAGCTGCCAGACCGTTTCCCTCGGTCCCCGCATACTGCGGGCAGAGACGGCGGCCGTAGCGGCCCTTGCCATCATTATGTATGAAAGAGGATTCAGATAATGCCAACTATTGCCTTTGTGACCCTGGGATGCCGGGTCAACCAGTACGATACAGACAGTATGCGCGGCCTGTTTTTAAAGGAAGGCTATGAGGAACGGGATTTCCGCGATGCTGCCGATGTCTACGTCATCAATACCTGTTCGGTCACCCAGGTAGGTGAAAAAAAATCGCGGCAGCTCATCCGCCGTGCCAAGAAAGTCAATCCGTCAGCCGTCGTCGTTGTGACGGGATGTTATGCCCAGCTCAAGCCGGAGCTGTTGTCATCCATGCCCGACGTCGATGCCGTCATAGGCACCAACGAACGGCACCGCATCGTTCCCATGGTGCAGATGCTCCTGGGACGGGGCGGCGGGGCGGCTGTAACGGCCGTCCACGATGCCCGCAGCGCCGATGCCTTCGAGGAAATCCCTCTGTATCCCTCGGCAGTCGAACATACGCGGGCGGATCTCAAAATCCAGGAAGGGTGCAATAATTTCTGTTCGTACTGCATCATTCCCTACACCCGCGGCGCCCTGAAGTCACGCCAGCCCGATGCCATCATCGAAGAAGCACGGCGGCTGACACAAGCGGGGTTCAAAGAACTGGTCCTGACCGGTATCCACCTCGGCGCCTACGGCAGGGAGCTGCCAGACCATCCGGGCCTGGCCCTGGTACTGCGGCGCCTCCTGGCAGAAACGGACGTACAGCGCATCCGCCTCGGGTCATTGGAATCTCTGGAAGTAGACGATGAGCTCATCCATGTCATGAATCAGTCGGACCGCATCTGCCCCCATCTGCACCTGCCCCTGCAATCGGGTTCTGACGCCATATTGAAAGCCATGAACCGCAAATATACAAAAGAGGAATTTATCCATCTTATAGAGACACTGCGCAGCCGTATCCACCACCTGACGGTCTCGACCGACCTCATCCTGGGATTTCCCGGTGAAACGGATGAGTTGTTTGAGGAAACACTGGAAACGCTACAGAAGCTCCGCTTTTCCCACATCCACGCCTTTCCCTATTCGCCCCGGCCGGGAACGCCCGCCGCGGCTATGGAAGACCAGGTAGATCCGGCCGTCAAGAAACGGCGGGTAGAAATCGTACAGGATCTGTCGGCCCGGCAGAAAGACCAGTGGCTGCAGGAGATGATTGGCCAGACCGTCCGGGTGCTGATTGAAAAACAGGAAGGCCCGGAAGGAGAGGGCTTTTCGGAAAACTATGAACGGGTCTGCGTCAGCGGCCTTGCACCCCATCAGGAAGGTTCCATCGTTCCCGTCGTGCTGACGGGAGCCTGCGACCATAGATTAACAGGCATCATTAAGGAGGAGATTTAAATGGAAGACTGCTTATTTTGCAAGATTGCTGCTGGTGAAATCCCCAGCACGAAAGTGTATGAAGACGACGATTTCTATGCCTTCAAAGATATTGCTCCCGTAGCACCGGTACACGTCCTGGTCATCCCCAAGAAACACATTGCCAGTATCGCCGCCCTGACGCCGGACGACGCCGACGTAGCCGGCAAGATGCTCTATGCCATCCAGAAAGTAGCCCAGGTACTGGGCCTCGACAAGGAAGGCTACCGCGTCGTCTACAACACGGGTGAAAAAGCAGGCCAGACGGTCCATCACATGCACGCCCATATTCTCGGCGGCAAGGAAATGGCATGGCCGGGAGTATAAGACCTGCCGGGGAAAATCCCGGGCCGGTCCGGCGGAGGCACCGGAAGAGTTCCGCCCGCCGCAGACAGGTCGCTGGCGGAGGCAGGATGATACGCATCGTTTCCCTGCTGTTACTGGCGGTTATCATGGCTTTCCTTATATTCCATATGAGATGATCCATACGGCTGCAGTACGGCTGCGGCCGTATTTTACTGCCCCGGGGAAAGAACCGGCCCGGTGACGGCAGGTGTTTGTGTTTTTGTGTCGAATACTATACATAGCGGTTCTGTGTTGGCATACACAGGATAATCTGAAGTACGGGCAGGTGACGCATGTGTACATACGATATATACGCATTGAAAATTACCGGAATTTCCGGGATGTAGAAATGACGTTCCACGAAAAGGCGAACTATCTCGTCGGGGAAAATGCCATCGGCAAGAGCAGTTTCCTGAGGCTGCTGAAGCTCATGAGCGAAGGCTGCGGCATTACAGAAGATGACTATGATTCAGTACTGCAGCCTATCGTCATCACCCTGGAACTGCAGCTCCTCGACAGCGATAAAGAGGCCTTTGCCGACCTTCCGGAAGAGCATATGACCTCTATCCGGGTGCGCATGGAAAAAAACGTAGAGGAAATCTATCCCCGGCTCTATGATGAACAGACGGGGGAACAACTGCCGCTGGATGTCATCCGGCGCATCCGCTACGTGTCCTATTCTTCGTCCCTTCCCCAGGAATACGCGGCCCCGGCACGGGTATACCGGGCCATTGAAGACATGCTTACCTCGTGGGGACAGACGCAGATTGCGGAGTTTACGCCGGAACTGCAGAATTTCATCCGCCATGAAGCCCGGTACGGTCATTTCGATTCGTCTTATTACGTTGATATCTTCCTCTTGTCCTGTCTGTTGCGCCGGCAGGACCGGTCCCTGGCGGATAACATGAAATTCATTTCCCTCGTCGCCCTGGAATTGATTACCCAGATTTATATCATGTGCCAGAGCAAGGCCGTTCCCATCGAGCACAATCTGATCGTCGATGAAAAAGGACGGCGCTGGCTGCCGCTCATCACGTCCATCGACGAACCGGAAATCCATCTTCATCCGTATATGCAGCGGTCTATCCTCCATTATTACAAGCAGCTCCTCAGCAACGAGGATCCCCGCTTTGCCGAACTGCTGAAGGGGTTGTTCCACATAGACGGCCTTCGGGGCCAGTTGTTCGTCGTCACCCATTCTACGGATGCCCTGGTCGATGACTACCGCAACATCGTCCGCTTTTACCGCCATGACGGCGGTCAGGTCCGGGCGGCCTGCGGGGCGACGATTCATTTCAGTGAAGAAATCGAAAAGCACCTGATCATGCACTTCCCCGAAGTGAAGGAAGCACTTTATTCGCGGAGTGTCATCATCGTGGAAGGGGAAACGGAGTATGGCTGTTTTTCTCTCTTCGGCACGACCCTGGGACTTCCCTTTGATTACTACGGCATCTGCCTGATTAATGCCCGCGGGGAAAGTTCCATTGCCAAGATCCGGAAATTGCTGCAATTCTTCCATATTCCCACGGTAGTGTTGTATGACGCCGATGTGAAAGGCAGCAAGGGGCATGAGAAGAATACGTTTTTCACCGACGGCATCTGCTTCGAAATGGATCTGGTGAAGACGATGATTTCCCACGGGAAACGGCGCGAGCTGGACCGCATCATCGATACGGCCAATGGCGAACATGCCCGTGCGACGACGGACATGCTCAAGAAGGCATGCCGCAAGCTCGACCTCAATTATCACGACTACCCGCCCCGCATGCTCTGGCATGTGAATCCCCGCAACCAGGATGCGCTCTGCGTCTACTATTTTTCCTGGCTGTACAGCAATAAGGGGGTCATCCTGGGACGGCTCATCGGCCAGTCCCTGAAAGCCGGACTCATTCCCCCGGCCTTTGTCCGTACCATCCGGGCGGCCGGCGACCTGGCACGGGTTACCCTCCGGCGGGAAGAAGAGGGCCGCCGCTATGAAGAGGAGAAAGAAGAACGGTAATATATATTTGACAGAGGATGTTAGGTAATGACGACACTGTTTATCGCTGAAAAACCGAGTATGGCCCGGGAACTGGCCCGCTGTCTGCCTCCACCGCAGCAGCGGGGCAATGGCTTCATCCGCACGGGCGGGGGTATCGTGACCTGGGCATACGGCCACGTCCTTCAGCAGGCGGAACCGCAGGACTACGATGGCCGTTATAAGACGTGGCGCGCAGAGGACCTGCCCATCATACCGCAGACGTGGAAACTTCTGGTCAGCCCGGCGAGTAAGGACCAGTTCCGGATCATCTGCCAGCTCATCGAACAGGCGGATACGCTGGTCAACGCCGGCGACCCGGACCGGGAAGGGCAGCTGCTCATCGATGAAATACTGGACTATATCGGCAATACAAAGCCCGTCCGGCGCATCCTCCTCAATGCCCTCGATGAAAAAAGCATTCATGAGTCCCTGGCGGATTTGCGGGATAACGGCGATTTCCGCCACCTGAAAGAATCGGCCCTGGCCCGCAGCCGGGCCGACTGGCTCATCGGTATGAACCTGTCCCGGGCGTACACCCTGGCGGCCCGCCGGCAGGGGCATAAGGTGGTCCTGCCCATTGGCCGGGTAAAGACGCCGACCCTGGCCCTGGTCGTGCGCCGCCAGCGGGAACTGGATGATTTCAAGCCCGTCACCTATTACGTCGTCAAGGCTGATTTCCGTCATCCAAACGGCCTGATCACGGCGCAGTGGCAGCCGAAGGATACGCAGGCCGGCCTCGACCCGGAAGGGCGGGTCATCGACAAGGCTCAGGCAGAGGAACTGCTCTCCAGGCTGGAGGCTGATCCCGGCGGGACGATTGCCGAACGGAAGAAGACGAAAAAAAAAGAAGCACAGCGACTGCCCTTATCCCTCTCGGCCCTTCAGGTACTGGCAGGCAGGCGCTACGGGTACAGCCCGCAGCAGGTCCTGGATACGGCCCAGCAGTTGTACGAACGGAAACTGACGACCTATCCCCGGTCTGATTGCGAATACCTGCCGCTTAACCAGCGTAAGGACGTGCCGCGCATACTGGACAACCTGCGGCAGATACAGGCAGGACAGCTGCCGGGCTGGGTTTCCGGCGCCGACCCGTCCATCAAGAGCCGGGCCTGGAACGACAGCAGGATTACAGCCCACCACGCCATCATTCCGACGACGGTGCGCTGCGATTTTGCCCATCTGAACGCAATGCAGCAGCATGTGTATTATCTCATTGCCCAGGCTTATATCGCCCAGTTCTATCCCCTGTACGAATACGATCAGACGAAGATTACCATCGAAGCGGCAGGAGAACAGTTCGCCGCCCATGGCAAAATCGTAACCCAGTGGGGATGGAAAGAGCTGTACCGCAACGATAAGAATCAGGAAGACGACGAAGCCAAAGGAGATCTGCCGGCCGTCCGCAAGGGGGACAAGGTCCGCTATGAAAAGGGGAACGTCGATCAGAAGCAGACGAAGCCGCCGCCGCGGTTCACGGCGTCTACGCTTTTGGCTGCCATGAAGGAAATATATAAGTATGTTAAAGACGATTCCCTGAAGAAGAAACTGAAGGAAGTGCAGGGCATCGGCACGGAAGCGACGCGGGCCACCATCATTAGTGAGCTCATCCAGCGTAAATTTCTCGTCGAAGAGGGAAAGAAGAAATATCTGAAACCGACGGATATGGCCTATCTCCTCGTTGATGCCCTGCCCGATGCCATGGTCTATCCTGACGAAACGGCCATCTGGGAAGACCGGCTGTACAAGATGAGTGAGGGAAAGGACAGCCTCGATGCTTTCCTGGCCGATCAGATTGCCTTCCTGAAAACACTCATCGCCGCCGCAGGAAAAGCCGATATGGGCCGGCAGAAAGGCGAAGGCAGGCGCTGCCCGAAGTGCGGCAGCATGATGATCCTGCGCCATGGCAAGTACGGCGATTTTTACGGGTGCAGCCAGTATCCGTCCTGCCGGGCCACGGAGCCGGTGGAGGCGGCATCCCCGGCGGACATCGATAAGACCTACAAGTGCCCGCGCTGCCGGGATGGCTATTTCCAGAAGCGGGAAGGGCCGTATGGTGTCTACTGGACTTGCAGTACGCCATCGTGCCATACGCGGTGTGCCGATGTAGACGGCGTGCCCAGTCTCTATCATAACAAATAGCTTGCACAGGCTCTTTGTGCTGGGCTATAATAGACAAAACGGAACTACTACATTTCCTGAAGAAAGGTGAAATTATGATATTATCGGGCAAGGAAATCGTCAAACATCTGGGCAGGGAGATCATCATCACGCCCTTTCATCCGGAACGGGTCAACCCCAATAGCTACAATCTGTCCTTATACCACGAACTGATGGTGTACGATCATCACGAACTGGATATGGCCAAACCCAATCCGGCTTCCACTATTTACATCCCCAAATCGGGATATGTCCTCCAGCCCAATAAGCTCTATCTGGGCCGGACCAACGAATACACGAAGACCGATGGCTACATCCCCATGCTGGAAGGCCGTTCTTCCGTAGGACGTCTGGGCGTGTTCATCCACGTCACGGCGGGATTCGGCGATGTGGGATTTGCCGGCTACTGGACACTGGAAATCTTCTGCGTCCAGCCGATCCGCATTTATCCTGATGTGGAAATCTGCCAGATTTACTATCACGATATCGATGGAGAATACGATACTTATCACGGCGGCAAGTACCAGAACAATACGGGCATCCAGCCCAGCATGCTCTGGAAAGACTTTGAAAAGAAATAGCAGGTGAGAACATGTTGCGTGAAATTTCCTTACAGGATATACAGGGCTTTTGTATCGGCAGCAGTGAAGATGCGGCCGGAGGAACGGGATGCACCGTCCTCATTTGTCCCGATGGGGCGCCATGCGGACTGGACGTGCGCGGTGGCGGCCCGGCCAGCCGGGAGACGGAACTGCTTAATCCCCGGGCGGCAGCGGAACGCATCCATGCTGTACTCTTAAGCGGTGGCAGTGCCTTTGGCCTCAACGCGGCAGCCGGCGTCATGCAGTATCTGGAAGAACACGATATCGGCTTCGACACGCGGATCTGCAAGGTCCCTCTCGTACTGGCATCGTGTATTTACGATCTGGGCTGTGGCAGCAATGTGCGGCCTGATGCGGCCATGGGATATGAAGCCTGTGTACAGGCCGAACAGAATCATACCCTCATGGGCAATCACGGCGCCGGTACGGGAGCGACGGTCGGGAAATGCTGCGGCCCTTCCTATATGATGAAATCCGGCCTGGGAGTTTATGCCGTACAGACCGGGGACCTGCAGGTCGGCGCCGTCGTGGCCGTCAATGCCCTGGGCGACGTGCTCGGGGAAGACGGCCAGATCCTGGCAGGCATGCGCAGCCGTGAAGGCAGGGGATTTGCCGATACGCGCCGGGTGCTCCTGGAAGAATACGGCACGACGGACACGCTGTTCTCCCAGCGCCAGGCCGCCGGCGGGACGACCAACACGACTATCGGGGCCGTCGTGACCAACGGGGCCTTTGACAAGGCCCATATGGGAAAAATCGCAGCACTTGCCAGCAACGGTCTGGTGCGGACCATCCGGCCGGTCAATACGACGGCCGACGGCGATGCCCTGTACGCCCTCAGCGTAGGAAATGTGCCGGCAGAGCTCAACACCGTCGGCACCCTTGCTGCCTATGCGGTGGAACAGGCCATACGCCGGGCTGTCAGCCAGGCCCAATCGGCATACGGCATTCCGTCCCTTCACGACTGGCCACGATAGGACGGGGCGGCAGACGATCAACGACACTTCTCCCTTGACGGCACGGGTGATTTATGATACGATTACGCAGATGAGTATGAATGACAATCGCTGGCCTCCGGGTCAGAGGAAAGTCCGAGCTCCGCAGGGCAGGATGCCGGATAACGTCCGGCGAAGGTGACTTTAGGGATAGTGCCACAGAAATGTGTACCGCCGCGCAAGCGGTAAGGGTGGAACGGTGCGGTAAGAGCGCACCAGCAGTGCAGTAATGTACTGGCTAGGTAAACCCCATCTGGAGCAAGACCGAATAGGGAAGGGATGAAGCGGCCCGCTGATCTTCCGGGTTGTGTCGCTTGAACATGCTGGCAACAGTATGTCTAGATAGATGATTGTCGCTGCCGCAAGGCAGAACAAAACTCGGCTTACTGATTACTCATCATACCACGACAGGAAAAGGCTGTTGCACCATCTGCGGTGTGGCAGCCTTTTTTGGTGTATTCTGCCGGTCTGGATGACCGGAGACAGATTATAGCCAGTATAAATTTCGTCAGGCATGACAAAATTTTTGTATACATTTTTTTGATACTTTACAATAGGCGTAGTGCATGATATCATGGCAGGAGGTAGTCGTTTAGCGACGTATACTACAGGCTTTAATTCAATAAAAGCGAGGGATATAAGTTGGCATTAATTGTGAAGAAATTTGGCGGCAGCTCAGTAGCTACGCCGGATAAGATGCGCGCTATCGTACAGCGTGTGCTCAAAGGATCCCAGCCCGATGACAAAATCGTCATCGTCGTATCAGCTATGGGTAAGTCAACGGATAAACTGATTGAACTGGCCAGCCAGATCACATCGAAAACATATGGCCGTGAAATGGATATGCTTCTTTCTACGGGGGAACAAGTCTCCATTGCGCTGATGGCCATGGCTTTCCAGGAAGCCGGCCACAAGTCGATTTCCTTTACGGGTGCCCAGGCGGGCATCACTACCAGTGACGCCTTTAACAAGGGCCGTATCCTGGACATCCAGCCGGACCGCATCTTAAAAGCGCTGGATGAAGGAAATATCGTCATCGTCGCCGGGTTCCAGGGCATTACGGATTCGGGCGATATCACCACACTGGGCCGGGGCGGCTCGGATACGACGGCTGTCGCTATCGCCGGTGCCATCCATGCCGATGTGTGCGAAATCTACACGGACGTAGAAGGCATCTATACATCGGATCCCCGCGTCGTGCCCAATGCGCAGAAAATGAAAGAAATTACCTACGGAGAAATGCTGGAAATGGCCAAACTCGGCGCTGGCGTCATGCAGCCCCGGGCCGTTGAAATGGGCAGCCGTTTCAATATCCCCATCCATGTCCGTTCCACATTTTCCGAAAACGAAGGTACTATCATACAGGAGGCTTATTCCATGGAAATCAAACAGTATCTGATCCGCGGCGTCGCAGAAGATAAAAATGTTGCTAAAATCACCGTTCTGGGAATCCCCAACAAACCGGGCTACGCGTATAAATTGTTTGAAACACTGGCCAATGCCAACGTAGTTGTCGATATGATCGTCCAGAGTGTCCGCGTTGCCAACGAAGGCGTAACGGATATTACCTTTACGATTTCCCGGGATGAACTGGCGTCTGCCAAAGACGTACTGGAACAGATTAAAGGGATGATGCCTGTCGAAGATATCCTCATCGATGACAAGATGGCGAAAGTATCCGTCGTCGGTGCCGGCATGGCCGGCCATCCGGGCATTGCTTCCGGCATGTTCGGCGTCCTGGGCAAAAACAATATCAACATTGAAATCATTTCCACTTCGGAAATCAGCATCACCTGCCTCATTTCTGAAGACCAGGTAGATACAGCTGTCCGTGCCATCCACGCCTATTTCTTTGACGAAAACTGAGGCATCCATGTCTGTGCTGGATAATTTTGTGGAAGAAATGCTTCAGGTAGAAGTCCCTAAACGCGTTCTTCTGGAACGCATGCTGCATGGCCTTCAGGTCGAAAAGCCGCCACAGTTCAAGATACCGGCGCCGCAGTATACGTTTGAATCCAATCTGCATGGCCTGCGGTATGATTATCAGAAAAAGGAAGTCACTATTTCGTATAAAGTGGCACCTAATGTATATGATGATGTGACCGTCGCCTTTGCCACGTTCAAGGTGCTGTTGGAAGGCATTGCCGTCTGTATCCGCATGCAGAAATGGTAAAGAGCATGGGTCAGAAGAGAGGCTGCCGCATTAAGGAAATACTTAATGCGACAGCCTCTTGTCGTTTTAAGCATCAAACCTCAAACTTCAAACAAGATTTAAAACGGGAACATGCCCGTCTGGGAGGACTCTGTATGACTTGTGGAGTAGATATTGTAGAAATCGGGCGCATGGAAAAACTGGTCTGTACCCGCGGCCAGTCCCTGCAGCGCTTATTTACGGAACAGGAAATTGCCTACTGCCGCAGCCGGGGAAAGGGACAGTATGCTTCCTTTGCCGCCATGTTTGCTGCCAAAGAGGCATTCTGGAAAGCCTGCCGCACGGGCTTCCGCAAAGGGGCCTGGACCGATGTGGAAGTGCGGCACGATGAGCTGGGCGCACCCTCCTTTGTCCTGCACGGAGCCTGTGCGGTACTGCTGGAGAAACGGGGGGAGTTGTCCTTGTCCCTGGCACATGACGGCCAGTATGCCATCGCCCAGGTCGTCTGGCTGTGACGATAATTCCTTAGCGTGGAGATTAAGTTTCTATTCCCGATGTGCTATAATAGAGGCGTTGAATTCATAGCACATAAAGGAGAAGATAGTGTGTACAAGAAATTTCTGATCTGGCCTCTCATTGTCGTGGCCAGCCTGCTGCCCGTGGGAATTTCCCAAGGGGCATCTAAAACGAATATTACCAATGTCCGCGTTGTGACCCGCAACGATGCCGATACACCCTTTGTCCGTACCGTCCTGGATGTCACCGGGCCGGTCCAGCCGCGGTTTGCCATCGATAAAAGCGGCTACAATATCGTCGTCACGATTCCCAATACCAACCTGAGCCGGAGCATCAATCCCCGCCCCCAGGTAAATCAGAACGTCATTTCACGGCTGGAACTTGGAAATAAGGGCCCTCATGCGGAGGTCCGCATCCGCGTGCCCAAAGCGGTGAATACGAAAGATCTGAAAGTCTTTACGCTGGATGGCAATGCCAAACAGAAAATCAGCAACCGCGTCGTCATCGATGTGAACGACAAGTCAGGCAAGGTACAGCAATGGAGCCACTGGCACGATTCCAAAGACAGCATTTCCAAGCCGTTCAGTGAATCTATCAAAAAAGATTTTAAAGGGCGCAAACCCTTTGCCGGGCCGGGCAGGGGTGATATGATCTGGCCTGTGAAGGGCGTCATTACATCTCCCTTCGGATACCGCATCCATCCCATTTATGGCCGGCAGATCCTTCATTCCGGTATGGATATCGGCGTGGATTACGGTACGCCAGTCAAGGCAGCCATGGGTGGCGTCGTCGTCGAAGCCGACTGGATCAGCGGCTATGGCAATGCCGTCGTCATTGATCACGGCAATGGCATGACGACCTTGTACGGCCATAATGAACGCCTCAATGTCATAACCGGTCAGACCGTAAAGCAGGGAGACATCATTGCTTATGCCGGTTCTACGGGAAATTCGACAGGGCCCCACGTCCATTTTGAAATCCGCGTCAATGGGGAAGCCGTTGACCCGGCGTTATACTTGTAATCACCTTAAGGAGGTTCTCATGCAAAAACTCAATACGGCGGCCCAAATGCGGCTCATGGACCAGACGGCCATGCACGGCCAGTATGCCATCGCGCCGGCGGTCCTCATGGAAAATGCCGGCCATGCCGTCGTTACCCATGCAGAAACAGCCGTTCATGGCTGGCAGGGTAAGGACGTTGTCATCTTGTGCGGCAAGGGAAATAACGGCGGAGACGGCTTTGTCATCGCCCGTCATCTGCTGAACCGTGGCGCCCGGGTATACGTCTATGTACTGGGAACGGTGGAATCGTATAGCCCGGAAGCCCGGGCTCATCTCCATACGCTGCAGGAACTGGCCGATGAAGAAACGTGCCTCATCGATTACTTTGCGCCATCGGACAAGGCATGGGACAGGCTGTACCGGCGCCTGTCTTCCAGCCAGGTCGTCATCGACGCCATTCTGGGAACGGGATTCCACGGCACGCTGCGCATGCCCGTGAGCCGGATAGTCAATATGGTCAACGAAGTGGCCGCGTCGGGTACGCTCCGGGTCATTGCCGTCGATATCCCGACGGGCGTCAATGCCGATACGGGCGATGTCAGCGGCAGTGGCGATGAAGAGGCGGCCGGGCCGGTCTTTGCCGATATGACCGTCACCTTCGGTGTCTGGAAACGGGGACTGCTCCTGTATCCGGGACGCACTTGTTCCGGTGTTGTCGTCTGCGACGATATCGGCATGCCCCGGCCGCTTTTGACCGGACGGGAAGACGATGGGGCGTATATGCTGGAAGAAAGCGACATATCGGAAGTCCTGGTGCCGCGCAGTCCCGATTCCCATAAGGGAACGCATGGCACGGTCGCTATCGTGACCGGCAGCAGTGATATGGCCGGAGCGGCCCTGATGGCTGCCCGCGGCGCTCTTCGCAGCGGAGCAGGCAAGCTCTTTTTGCGGGTGCCGGCGCGTACGGCGCCTTACTGCATTGGCCGGCAGGCTGAAGCTATGGTGCGCGGCGTCGGAACGGGCGATCATTTTACGGCAGCCGATGCGGCAGAAATCATCGAAGAAAGCCGGAACTGGTCGGTACTGGCCATGGGACCGGGCATGGGAAAACAGGAAGATACCAGGATGTTCCTGAAAGAAGTCATTGCCCACACGTCGTGCCCGCTGGTACTTGATGCCGATGCCCTGAACCTTCTGGCAGGAGAACGGGATTTCATTGCACCTTACGGCGGACGCATCATCATGACGCCCCATCTGGCAGAGTTCAGCCGTCTCAGCGGACTGCCCCTGGCGGATATCAAAAAAGACTGTATCGCTGCAGCCAAACAGTTTGTCCGGGAATGGCAGGTAACGCTGGTCCTGAAAGGGGCGCCGACCGTCATCGTCTCGCCCAGGACACTCCACGCCTACGTCAATCCCGGCGGCAATGCCGGCATGGCCTGTGGCGGCATGGGAGATATCCTGACGGGCATGGTAGCGGCCCTGGCCGTACACGACGGCATGACCAGCCTGACTACGGCAGCCTGCGCGGCGGTGTGGCTCCATAGTGCCGCCGGTGATATCTGCCATGATACGTATGGCTCCTATGGATTCTTGCCTATGGAAGTGGCCGATGCCGTTCCCCGGGTCATTACCCGCCTGGAAGACAACCGCCCGCTGCCCGTATTGCAGCGGCCCCTGGTAACGGAGGCATAATTCGTGTATCCCTGTAAGGGAAAAGGACTGTTCCGTATCGCACTGATACTGGCGACAGTCCTTGTTTTTTGTCTGGCAGGCTGTGCATCACATACGCGCGATGACAGCAATCTGCACATTCACGTCCTGTCGGCCGGGCAGGCTGATGCCGTGCTCATACGGCACAAGACAGGCGATTTTCTTATCGACTGCGGGGATAGTGACGGCACGGACCGGCTTTTGTCCCAGCTGCAGCAGTTCCACGTGCGCCAACTGGAAGCGCTGATCCTGACCCACCCTCACGAAGACCATATTGGCGGTGCGCCTGTGCTATTGAAAACGCTGCCGGTCGCCTGCATTTACGACAACGGTCAGGAATCGGATTCTCCCGTATATGCCCACTACCGTAAGATAGCTGTCCAAAAGGGGATTGACTGTAAAACACTGCAGCGCGGACAGGTACTGTCCTGGACGGACGGGCTGACTCTGGAAATTGTATCGCCACCCGCACGGGGAGAACGGGGATACGGGGCGCTCCAGTCTTCCCAGGGCAGGGAGAATAATTTTTCTCTCGTCTGCCGCCTGGAATACGGGACTTTTTCTATGCTGTTCATGGGCGATGCGGAAAAGGAAAGTGAACGGGTCCTGCTGCAGTACATGACATCCGGGGCGCTGAGGACGACGATCCTGAAAAACGGCCACCACGGCAGCCGTACGGCCACGACAGAAGAACTGGTAAAAGAAGCGGCCCCGTCGGCAGCGGTCATTTCCTGCGGAGCCGGCAATTCCTTCGGATTTCCTCACAGGGAAGTCGTCTCTCTCATTGCGGCATATCGTATACCCATCTATCGTACCGACCGGGACGGGACCATTTCGATTGATAGCGACGGTACATCCTATACGATAAAAACGGCACACGGAGATAGAACTTTGTGACGGATTTGTGATAATTCAGAACTTAAAATAGAGCAGGAGGTATGATATAATAGTAACGTTCATTTGTAAAGGAGAAGATACAATTGCTGAAAAAATTATGTATGATACCGCTATTGGCGATTGCCTGCCTGCTGCCGCTCGTTTCCGTCCAGGCTGCCGCCAATACGGAAATTACCAGTGTCCGCGTAGCGACACGCAATGATGCCAATAAACCCTTTGTCCGGACCGTCCTCGATGTGTCCAGAAAGGTTACACCCCGTCTGTATATCGATAAGAGCGGCAGATACGTGACGGTCACGCTGCCAAATACGAAAATCGATAAAAATGTGCAGAAGCAGTACGATGCCAATTCCAATGTCGTATCCCGTATCTGGCTGACCCAGCGTTCGTCCGGTACGGACCTGAATATCAAGGTTCCACGCCAGGTCACGGCTCAGGATGTGAAGGTATTTACCCTGCCGGGAGATAAGAAAGCCAACCGCTCAGACCGGGTAGTCGTCGATGTCAATGACAAATCCGGTAAAGTAAAACAGTGGAAACACTGGGGCAATGAATCTATCGGCATTCATTCCTCGCAGAATACAAAGGGGACTAAAACGGGCGGTTCATCCGTTACGGTGCCATCCTACGGTGGCAGTGCCAGCTACAGCCTGACCAAGGGGCTGAAAGGCAAGACCATCTGCATAGATCCCGGCCACGGTGGCAGTGATACGGGAGCCCTTGGCGCGTTCAGCCAGGAAAAGAATATTACCCTGGCCATTTCCAAAAAAGTACAGACTCTCCTGCAGCAGGCCGGGGCCAACGTCATCATGACCCGCACGACCGATGTCGACGTGTATGCGCCGAATGACGGGGCCGTAGAAGAACTGCAGGCCCGCTGCAATATCGCCAATGCGGCCAAGGCCGATGCCTTTGTCTGCATCCACATCGATTCTTACTCCTCGGCTGATGCCGGTGGCGTAACGGCTTATTACAACAGCAAGACATCCCATGATGCCGGCCTTGCCAAGTATATTCATAATCAGAATATGAAGGCGACGAATTTCCAGGACCGGGGCGTACGGACGGCTAATTTCTACGTCCTGCTCCACACGAACATGCCGGCAACCCTGCTGGAACTGGGCTTCATTTCCAATCCGGGTGAAGAAAAAGCCCTGAACTCGGAAGCACAGCAGCAGAACTTTGCCGAAAGCATCGTAAAAGGTCTGGCCGATTATTTCGATAACAACGGCATATAACAGACGGATAGCGCAACTGAACGATGGCAGATGCCCCTGTCAGCCCGTGCGGAAAGCCGGACTGACAGGGGCATTTGTTTATGCTTGTTTTTTTAATTTATATATACTCATACCTTTCAATTTTTGCTATAATAAATAAATGAAATACGTTGCAGGTGCAATATACTGCAAGGAGGGGAAGGGTATGATCAAGCGCAATATAGTTCTCGTAGGCATGATGGGCAGTGGCAAAAGCCATATAGGACGCAAACTAGCCGTTCGTCTGGGATGGCAGTTTGTCGATACGGACCGCCGCATTGAACGCCAGATGGGACAGTCTATTGCTGACTTTTTTGAACGGGCAGGAGAAAAGGTGTTCCGTGAACGGGAAATCAATGTGCTGCAACAGGTCAGCCGCTACCATGAAGCGGTTATTTCTTTTGGCGGGAATTTCCCCATGAATATCGAAACATACCGTATCCTCCATCGTCATGGGTATATCGTGGCCCTACGTTCCCAGCCGTACCGTGTGGAAGAGCGGGTGGGACGCCATATTGGCAAGAGGCCGACGGTAGACTATGACAATCTCCATGCTTTTGTAACGCGCATGGATGCCCAGTGGAAGCATGTATATCCGTACTGTGATTATGTCGTCGATACGACGGATTACAGTGCTGAAGAAATTGTAGATATTATTGTAAAACGAATTAAAGGAGACGATATAGTCTTCGTTTCCCGTGAGCCAAAGGAGGCAGATGGTCATCATGATAAATAAAATTGGTGTACTCACAAGTGGTGGTGATGCGCCGGGCATGAATGCGGCTATCCGTGGCGTTACCCGGTATGCGATTGAAAAGGGACTGGAAGTCACGGGTATCATCCGGGGGTATGAAGGACTTTTAAGTCATGAAATCATGCCACTTAACCGCCGCAGTGTCGGTGCTATCATTCATCGCGGCGGTACGATGCTGCGCACGGCCCGCTGCCTGGAATTTTTGGAAGAAGAAACGCAGAAAAAAGCGGCAGACTATATCCGCGAACAGGAAATGGATGCGCTAGTCGTCATCGGTGGCGACGGATCGATGCGCGGTGCCCAGGCCCTGAGCCGTCTGGGAATCCCTACGATTGTCATCCCCGGTACGATTGATAACGATATGGGGGGGACGGAGTATACGGTCGGTTTCGACACGGCGGTCAATACGGTCCTGGAGTCGGTCAATAAGATCCGCGATACGGCTTTTTCCCATGACCGCGTCGCCGTCATTGAAGTCATGGGCCGGCATGCCGGATTTATCGCCCTGTATGCCGGGATGGCTGCCGGTGCGGAAGCGGTGCTGGTACCGGAACATGAAGTATCACTGGAAGACTTGTGCACGCACCTCAACGAATCTCACCGCATGAAGAAGATGAGCAGTATTGTCATCGTGGCCGAAGGGGCAGCCAAGGGAGCCGATGTGGTCGATTATATTAAAGGTCACACCTATCTGGAACCGACGCTGACAGTGCTGGGATATGTACAGCGCGGCGGTTCTCCGTCGGCAAAGGATGCCATCATGGCCAGTTTGTTTGCCGAAAAGGCCATAGACAGTCTGCTGGCCGGCACGTATAACTGTGTCATCGGGCAGATAGGCGAACGCATCGTCGCGACACCGTATACAGAAGCAGAACGGCTTCATTTCCCGCTGGATGAAAATATGTACCGCCTGGTCCTGGCACTGGGAAGATAAGGCAGACGGATGTAACAGGCCGGCAGGCAGCGCCGCGTCCCGGAGACATCCCACATTTTATCCCGGGCAATACTGGACGGCAGTATCCCCTGTACAGGGAAAGCCGCGGACCCGGAACGAGGCGTAGCCTGTACCTTAGCCTGGTACAGGCATCCGATGCAGAAGCTCCCGTGCTTCTACATCTTTCTTCAGCTATCATAGTTGAAAGCTCAACTATGATGGTCCTGGCACAGTGGGGCGAGTGCTTTTATGATTTTTTTGGAATGGCTGGAAATTTCTTTATGCTAACCGCCAAGTAAAAGTGATGTCAAGCATTTTTGAAAATGTTTCGAAAAAAGCTATTTATTAGCCCCAAATTATAGGGCTTAGAAGAGAGAGTTTTATAATTTTTATAGTATTAATATTACAACATGAGTCGTGGTATTTCCGTTGATGTATAATGTTTTTGAGCGGCAATATACCGTTCAAAGGAGGCTCGTTTCCACGGATGGCTCATGGTCTAAGGCAAAGATGGATTCTCCTTAGGAATCCTCATTAATCGATGGGGATTTTTTGCATTGATAGGTGAACACAGTACGCCTATCGGTAAAGATTTCATGTTGCATTCGTTTCTTTTTTGCTTTGGTTGCTTTGTGAGACAGGATGTACCGGTTCTCCAAGATAGAGGTCAGGGCTGAAACAGAAATACAGATATGTTCCTGCTGTTCCAGAATCTCCTGAAAATGGGTAAAATTGGTATCAGAATAGTCGTTTTCGTACAGTTGAAGATAGACTCTTTGACGGAGTCCGGGATGGTATGGGCTGGTTTACGGCCCTTATTGCCATGACGGAAGGCCGCTTTTCCTTCTTGGTGATAACGGATGATCAGCCGGTTAATCGTCCTGCGTGTACACCCAAGGACCAGAGCGGCTCGACTTGGAATTAGCAAAGGAATACAAAAAGTAAGGATATGTCGTAGAGTACTGGAATGGGTGGATGGTGCAATGCCTGTACGGTACGGTGTCGTTTGTTCGCTGGCGGATGAAAAAAGTCAGGGAAAAAGGCATCTATCCACTTGATAAGCAACTACGACTGAAATCCTATCACGGTTTTTCACTTTGCTTCCACGGAAGATGAACAGCCATGGGAACTAGCCGGATGGGTAAATGAACGGCCATTACGGATTAAACAAGACGATGGTGATCAGAAACGATGATAGTAGAAAATATGGCTATGAGGCTTTCTAGGAACTGGTAGCAGGGGCAAGTGGCATGAATACTAACGGGATGTATATTATGTACACTGTTGTAGAACCATCCAACCAATGACAGATACCGGGTGAAGTCAAACTGATAAAGCCCGGAGCGTGTGAGGCAGGACATCGTATATACAGCTATCGCATGAAACATCAGAGACGGAGCTAAAGTCATGAAGAGGCGGAAGCCATGGACACTTGCCCCGTAAATACTATCGGTTTACATCATTGTATATGATAACGTGCAGATATGATATAATAGACCTGATTATAGACTAAGAGATAGCAAGGTGATCAGGTGCTTGTTTACAGTAAGCATTCTTCTGGAACGCATAAAATTTATCATATGGAACAATGCCCTGTGGTCCGTCGGATCGGGGAATCCCACCTTGGCTATTTTTATACCGTCCAGGAAGTGGAAGATAAGGGATACCGCCTGTGTAAAGTGTGTCAGCGTCAGCAGATGAAAAAACTGCACATGGCTGATTAAATATTCGCAGACTAAAAAGAGAATCCTGATTTATCATGGTCCTTTTGTCCACAAGAACTTAATACGCGGTGAAGCCGGTACGATGAAAAAATTTCATGTACAACCTTTATATTTCCGCTCATTGGAAGATACGATTCTGGCAATCTATGACCATCTGGCATCCTATGCCGTGCGTTCAGATGTCCCCGGTTTTATCAAAGACAGAGTCTGGAAATTAATGGGGGATGGCCGTCCGGGATTTAGCGGAGGAAAAAGGAAGAAAAAGCAGCCGTGGCATTATACGGTCACCAGGAAATCCATTTTAGAATGTACAGACTGGCGTGGATAACGGAGTCTTCGCACTATGAGGGATTGAGGAATGTTGTTTTATGTCGGACTGGATTTATGATGAGGAGGGGTTGATTATGAAAAAAATGGTCGGCGTGATGCCGCTCTGGGATGATGAAAAGGAAAGTATCTGGATGTTGCCGGCATATATGGAAGGCTTGAAAGCGGCAGGGATGGATTCTTTTATTTTCCCTATGACGCAGGATGAGGATGAAGTGAAACGGCTTGTCGGGCTTTGTGACCAGATCCTGCTGACTGGGGGACACGATGTCAATCCTTCGCTGTATCAGGAGGAACCGGTGAATGCATCGGTTGAATGGAATGAGACGAGAGATGTGATGGAAGAGAGGGTCATATCCCATGCACTGGCTCAGGATATGCCTGTCCTGGGAATCTGCCGGGGACTGCAGATCCTGAATGTGGCACTGGGAGGTACGTTATACCAGGACCTGCCGCTGCAGCATCCGTCAGACACGGATCATCATATGACGCCTCCCTATGACCGGCCTGTTCATACGGTCCGGGTCCTGCGGGACACGCCGCTTTATGATCTGTTGCAGACGGAGCATATGGGCGTCAACAGCATTCATCACCAGGCTATACGGAAACTGGCACCGGATTTGCGGGAAATGACCCTATCGGAGGATGGCCTTGTAGAAGCCGTCTATATGCCGGGGAAACGCTTTGTATGGGCCGTCCAGTGGCATCCGGAATATGGGTTCCCCTCTCATGAGGACTGCCGTGCCATTTTCCGTGCATTTTCCCGGGCATGATGTCCTGCTGGATAGTGCCGGATGCATGGCAGGAATCCTGTTTGTTTTCTGCATCCGTATGGTGCACCGGTTGATGAAACGGTAACGGAATCCCCTATCGGCCGGTCAGTGGGTAAGATATTCATACAGCCTGGTTTCGACCGGGACATCCAGCTTGAACTGGAAATTGACGACTGGCAGGGTTTTCCCATCATTGCCAGTCATTTCTTTTTGTAGTGGTCCGGCGACTACCGCGAGGTCTCCCAGATAGTAGAAATCGGTGCCTTCGCTGTCACTTTTTTTGACAAAGAGCAGTTTCCGCGTCAGTGGCGACTGGATTTTGGGAACTTCTCTGGAATCCAGCCGGACACGGGACCGGGTCATCCAGCTGAAGCGGCCGGGCGCGATGAACTGGTCTTCGTATTTGGTGCTTTCGGAAATATCGTTGCTCTTTTTATAGGTGACAAAAATCGGGCAGGTGCGCCGTCCCGTCGTTTCAAAATCGCTGTCATCGACGATGGCATAGCCATTGAGCGTCCCTTCGCGGTTCGTCTTATAATTGAGCAGGCGCGATACGTCTTTACGGGAGTATTTTCCATAGCGGACGAATCCGCCGGCATAGGCCTGGCCGTCGGTCTGCTTGTGGAATTGGTATATGCCATAGGCCAGACAATCGTTCAAATAGGTCAGAAATTCGCTGTTTTTTATGAGGAACTTCATCTGGGGCGTCAGGACGAACTGATCTTCCTTGAGCGATACGAGGGCAATGTGCCGGTATTTTTTCTGGGCCGTCTGTGTAAAAAAGTGCAGGGATAGGACATTTTCGATGCCGGCAATCGTTTTTTCCGATGTTTCATAGCCACAGGTATGACGTATATACGCCCGGAGATCGCCTATAGAAAGGGAAGGATGGGATAAGAGATACTGCAGGATCCACAATTCTTCCAGCCGTTTGCCGTTGGCCAGTTCCAGACTGACCAGTTTCAGCACGGCTTCATGGTCTTCCGTGAGCGTTGCCGGTGTCTTATCGATGCTTTGGGCGTAGGCGAAATAGGACTGACTTTTTTTGACATATAAGTACGGATCTTTATCCCCAAGCCTTACGAAATCCATCATGAGCGGCCGCCGTCCCAGACGGTATTTCAAATCTTTATAAGACTGCTTTAGTTCCTGCGCATCGGCCAGCCATTTCCGGTTGTTGATGGCTTCGTATATTTTTTCTTTGACGACATCCTGGAAATGGACAGAGGTGGAACCGGGCAGGAAATTCTGTGACATCGTACGCCGCACATCGTCCTTGTTGTAGGTGCGGTCTCCGTAGAGGGCGATAGGCAGAAGAAAATTGTTTTTGTAATTGCCGATGAAATCGAGGACTTCCAGATAGCGTTTATGGGGGAATTTGCGCAGGCCGCGGCCCAATTGCTGGACGAAGATGATGGCCGACTGGGTAGGGCGCAGCATGATGATCTGGTCGATTGAGGGAATATCGACCCCTTCGTTGAATATATCGCGGGTCAGGATATACTCGAGATAGTCGGGCGTCGTATCCGGACTGCCTTCGAGGCGGCGGATGGTATCATCCCTCATTTCCGGGGTAGAATCACCGCTGAGTGCTATGGCCCGGCGGCCATGCTTTTGCAATAAGCCGGCCAGTATGCGGGCTTCTTCGACGCGGCTGCAGAATATAAGACAGCGCAGGCGGTTTCCATCACACCCGTAATAGGAAGAATAATACAGGATATGGCGGACCCGTTCTTCGCAGGTCAGATCCTGTATGGTGGCGGATTCATCCAGTAGTTCCCCGTTTACGGAAATATCGGCAATGCCGTGATAGTGGAACGGTACCAGCATATTTTCCGCCAATGCCTGATGGAGACGGATTTCATAGGCGATGTGGTGATGAAACAGTTCGTAGATATCGAAATCGTCGGACCGTTCCGGCGTGGCCGTCATGCCCAGCCAGAACCGGGGTTTGAAATAGTGGAATATCCGTTGGTAGGAAGCCGCTCCGGCACGGTGTACTTCATCGACGACAATATAATCAAACGAGTCCGGAGAGAATTTTGTATATACGTCAGGCTGGGAAAGGGTCTGGATCGTACAGAAGAGGTAAGGTGCATTCCAGTCTTTCTGATTGCCGGATAACAGGCCCGTATCTTCCCGATCACACCAGACGGTTTCATAACTCCGGCGGGCCGCTTTGGCGATGAGTTCCCGGTGGACGACGAATAAGAAACGCTTTGGCTGGAAGATGCGCACGTCAAAAGCAGACAGGTAGGTTTTGCCTGTGCCCGTTGCCGAAATGAGGAGCCCTCTGTCAGCGCCCTGGTCGCGCAGCTGCCGGAGTCCCTGCAGGGCTTCCTTCTGCATGGCATTGGGATTGATGGTCTGCATGCGTGCCAGATGGGTATGCCGGGGCCTGTTACAGGTGTATACACGTTCGTACGCGTTAATCCAGTTTTCATCGACGGGGACGGCTTCCTCCCAAAGCGTATCGAATTCCGAACGCATCTGCCGGATGAGGCCGCCATCTTTGGATGAGGTGAAAAAGACATTCCATTCCTGGTTTGTCGTCAGGGCGGAGGCCGTGAGGTTGCTGCTGCCCAGGATCATCGTGTAGTTTTCCTGAGTCCGGTTGGGCAGATGGAACAGATAGCCTTTGGCGTGGAAGCCGTGGTCTTCCGTGACCATGCGGAGCTCGATGGATGATGGCGGACAGAGATAGGTCTGCAGGGTGAGCAGGTCGCGAAGGGCGTCGGGTTCAGTGAAGTTCAGATACTGGGAAGCCAGGATATAGCCTTTGACCGGACGGTCTTTATATTCCAGCAGCACATCTTTCAGGCAGGCAATGCCTGATTTGGTGATAAAGGCTACGGAAAAATAAAACTCATCGCAATAAGAAAGCTGCGTAACCAGTGTATCCAGCACTTTCGTCTTTTGTGCGCGGTTATTGGTCACAATACGGGGAACATACCGTGAATCCGCTTTCGTATTATAATCGATAAAACCTTCGCGTAAACAATTTTCCAGTACATTGCCTGTCGTCATCGTGGAGCACCCTTTACTATTTAATCCGGTTTCGATTCAGAAACTAATTTTTCCATGATAGGCTGATCGGCTGCCGCCCAGTCCAGGGATGGCAGTTCCTGCGGCGGAAGCCAGCATGACGCAATATGCTCTTTGCGGATAAATTCCGGTGAAGAGAGGGGACAATAGAAGGCATGCATGGTAATGGCAAAATCGGGGTACTGATGATGGACCGTCATATATAAGTCACTTTCCTTGATGGTCGTATGAATGTTCATTTCTTCCCGTAATTCTCGTTCCAGTGCGGCGTGCCGTGATTCTCCCGGTTCTATTTTTCCGCCAGGAAATTCATATTTGAACGATACATAAGGATACTTCCCTTTTCCCCGCTGCATGCAGAGAATGTTTCCATTATACGTCAGAATAGCCGCTACGACTTCCAATTGTTTCATCAGTTCGTCACCTTTCCTGTCAATTATTCTGGATCTATTATACTATTTCTTGTTTATCGATACCAGGGCAGAAAAAATGCCTGTGCCTATATGGATTTTTAGCTGCCAGGATAGGAATTGCCATGGACCTGACTAAATATATATGACAAGCTTATACAATCGGTATTCAGAAAACGGGGAACGCCATATACGAAATGTTCTTCTGTCTTTGTGAAGTGGACAATATAGCAGTGTGAAAGTATTAAATATAGTAAATTAATACCCTTGTTTTCTTAAAATATTTCACAATAAGCCAAATTTTTCTAAATGCATAAAAATAGAAGTTCTGAATATGCGTTTTGGTAATTGATTGAGATAAAACAAAACATTTTTCACAATAATTAATTGATATTTGTAATTTTGCAATAGACATATCAAATAAGGCATTGTTTTATGCATATTCTATAAAATTTAAAAATAATTGGAATAATATTAGTATTAGCATTTATAATTTAAAATAAATGCTTTACAAAATAATGAAAATGACGTAAAATCAAGCTATAAAGAATATAAACGCATTTAATTAATGCGTTTATATTCTAGCTGGCCGGACAAAAAATAAAAACTGTATGATTTTCATGTACGCGTACAAAGAATAAAAAAGCGCTAAGATGATATATTGAAAAAGAATTATCTTTCGATTATCAAATCTTATTTTCTTTACTATGTCGTATTCGTATTATTTAATGAATATTTATGTGATTGGAGTGAAAACATATGGAACATGATAAGCTGATGGAACAATATAATGATGACATCATCCGCCTGCGCAGGGAGTTTCACCGGCATCCGGAACTCAGTTTCGAGGAGACAGAAACTACGCGGAGGATAGCATCTGTTCTGGATGAATGGGGGATTCCGTATCAGATTAATGAAGAAAAACATACAGGACTGGTTGCCAGGATTTCCGGTGCCCATCCTGGAAAAGCGGTGGCTCTCCGGGCCGATATAGATGCTCTTCCTGTAACGGAAAAAACAGGACTTCCTTTTGCTTCGGAAGTTCCCGGACGGATGCATGCCTGCGGTCATGATAATCATATTGCCATGCTCCTGGGAGCGGCACGGATGCTGCTTGATATAAGAGATCAAATATATGGCGATGTCTATCTGGTATTTCAGCCGGCAGAGGAAGCTGGCAAAGGCGCGGCCTATATGAAGAAATTTGGTGACTGGTTTGCGAAAATAGGGGCCATTTTCGGTGCCCATATCTGGAGCAGCGTACCGGCTGGTACTGTTGCCATCCGCACTGGCCCGTTCATGGCGGCGGCAGATAAATTTACTATCCGCATTCACGGAGTCCAGTCTCACGGTTCCCAGCCCTGGTCCGGTGTCGATGCCATCGTGGTCGGTTCGGCTATTGTTACGAATCTCCAGTCCATTGTATCCCGTCAGCTCTATGCCATTGATCCGGTCGTCGTGACGGTCGGTAAATTCCAGGGTGGCGATCGCTGGAATATTGTGAGCGGCGAAGCCGTACTGGAAGGGACAACGCGGTATTTCCGCCGCGAAATCGGCCCGGAACTGAAGGAACGGATGGAACGCATTGTAGAAGAAACAGCCAAAGCCTATGGCGCCACGGCAGAATTAGACTATCAGTTCCTCATTCTGCCCACCATTAATGACGATGCCTGTACGGCCATCGCCCGCCAGGCTGTGACGGAAGTGCTGGGACCCGATGCCATTCAGGAAAGTGATCTGGTCATGGGCGGAGAAGACTTTGCATTTTATCAGGAAGACAAACCGGGATGTTTCATATTTGTAGGTACCCATAATCCCGATTGTAACGCAACCTATCCGAATCACAGCAATTATTTTACCTCTGATGAATCAGTTCTTGCCGGCGGTGCACGGGTATATGCCCAGATGGCCATTGACTGGCTGAAACAAAATAGCTGATACAGAATCATGGAGATACAAGGCTGCTGCGGTGGGGATCGTCTGGCAGCCGGAACATACAAGAAAGGGTGATTGTATGTATAACTTTGCTTTAGCTTTTACCATCTGTGCTATATTTTATATTGCCGGGGAATGGGTAGACAAACTTACTCATGCCTGGGTGCCATCTGTCTTTGTTACGGCTATTCTGATGCTGCTGGGTTACTGGTTTATCCTGCCGTATAATCTGATTACAGATAGTGTACTGCTGCCGTTTGGTGCTACACTGGGCCTGTTCCTGTTACTGGTCCATATGGGAACGGTACTCAGCCTGAAACAGCTTATGATGCAATGGCGGACCATTGTCATCTGTCTTGCCGGTCTGATCGGGATGTGTACGGCCTGCTGGTTCCTGTGCCCCCTGTTTATGGACCGGACCCTCATGATTACGGGACTTCCGGCTCTGACCGGCGGGATTGTCGCGGCTACGATCATGCAGCAGGCTGCTGCCAAGGCAGGACTCGTGACGGCGGCTGTCTTTGCCATTACGATATATTGTGTACAAGGTTTTGCCGGCTATCCTCTGACGGCGGTTTGCCTTAAAACGTACGGAAAACAACAATTGAAATTATTCCGGGCCGGAAAAATCACCATGAGTGAAGCCGATAAACATGCCGTAGAAAATGCCAACGCCGCCGTAGGTGTCAGTCATGCCAAAACGATTCTGCCACAGCTGCCGGCTCAGTTCGATACGACTGTTGTAAAATTAGGAAAGCTGGGATTTGTCGCATGGCTGGCGACCCTGGCTGGTTCGGCGACGGGAATTTCCGGTGCTATCTGGGCTCTTGTGTTTGGTGTCGTCTTCTGTACCATTGGTTTCCTCGACCGCGATGCTCTGAACAAAGCGAATTCGTACGGCATTTGCATGTTTGCACTGATGATGTTCATATTTGATGGCCTGAAAGACTGCACACAGGAAATGTTGTTATCCATTATCGGGCCCATGTTCGTCCTGATTATCATCGGCGTTATCGGCATGGCTATCATTGCCTTTATTGCCGCTCGTGTTCTTCATATTTCGTTTTACCTGGCATTTGCCAATGGACTTACTGCCCTGTATGGTTTCCCGCCCAATATCATCATTACGGAATCGACCTGTGATTCTCTGGCAACGTCTCCTGAAGAAAAGGAATTCCTTATGAGTCGTATGTTCCCGTCCATGCTGGTAGGTGGTTTCGTAACGGTTACCATTACCTCGGTCGTACTGGCCGGAACTTTTGCTTCCTTCTTATAACAGAATCATTTGCTCATACAGAGCCGTTCATAAAGAAAAAGGAGCTGGCCTGTGATATGCTTTCCGTCAGTACGGCGGTATACATATCAGCAGGCACAGCTCCCTTTTTAGCTGTATCGGTTGTAAGATAGTTTTCCGGATTGGGTCAGCAGACGGGCATAGTCCAGATGGCCCCGGGCGGGATTGGCATCGTGGGACAGGTAGTCCTGGTAATAAGCAAGACCCCGGTCTTTCTGATTCAGCGCAATATACTTCCGGCTGATGATGTAACTGAGCATCCTGTCCTTTTTCCATTCCGGATGTGCGTCAACCAGTATCTGCATATGATGAACGGCTTTGTCTTTCTGTCCCGTCATATATTCGTATATCTTCTTTTAACCTAATCCGCCAGAAGTCCTCCACCTCTTAGGTGGGGGACTTCTGGCGGG
>ERZ773245.439-NODE-439-length-47644-cov-4.381958_pt1 | contig 47644 bp, 70 predicted proteins | sample MGYA00580988_ERZ773245 | MGnify/ENA primary metagenome ERZ773245 (study PRJEB29015, sample SAMEA2737792) | human gut metagenome | biome: human gut; feature: human-associated habitat; material: faeces | place: China | collected 2012 ... | reverse complement strand
GGTGGGAAGATTTATTCACTTGAAGATGTAGCCGGATTCGCATCCAGTTTTCTTTCTGCAGTTGTGAATTTTATCATTATGGCATTTATTTTGTTCTGTCTGATGAAAGCGATCAATAAGCTTGTGAATCTGAGTAAGCCAGAAGAAAAGCCTGCAGCACCGACAACAAAAGTCTGTCCGTTCTGTCAGAGCAAGATCAGCATCAAGGCAACGCGTTGCCCTCATTGTACATCTGTTCTGGAAGAGAATGTTGCAGAAGAAAAATAAATTGTAGATACAAACAGAAAAAGCCCCGGTGCTACCAACACCGGGACAATCCCAGAAACTATGCAGGCCAGGTGGCCGGTATAATCTCCAAACGCAAAGAAATTATACCACACATGCCTGCACCTGCATAGGTGTATTTTTTATACCCTTTTTTAACCTTTTATAGAAAGTGAGGGATATTATGAAGCTACCTAACGGTTATGGCAGTGTCGTTAAGCTCTCCGGAAAGCGTCGCGCCCCGTTCGCTGTCCGTATCTCCTACATCGAAGAAACACCGGACGGCATCATCCGACGACGCCAGAAGTACCTTGCATATTTCCAGAAGCGGGAATCTGCCCTGCAGTACCTCGCAGAGTATAACAACGGCGGCGTTGTCCCGGAACATTTAAAATATGCAGACGTACCGACCTTTGCTGAGTTATATGCAAAGTGGAAGGTCTACAAAAAGTCCCTGAAGAAAAAGCTCGCGAACGAAACCTGGCGGAATTACGAGATCGCATTTAGCCATCTTGCTCCGATCCACCAGATGAAGATCATCAACATCAGGGCATCCGACCTGCAGGACTGTCTGAATGCCCGCAACCATCAGAGCAAGGCGACCATCGGGAACATGCGTGCTGTCCTGAAGGGCGTTTACGGATACGCGGTCGCAAACGATTTTGTCGAACAGGATCTGACACAGTATCTGTCCTTTGAGTACACACAAAACACGACTTCCATCCACTCTCGTTTCTCGGATGAAGAAATTGACCTGCTCTGGAAGAACCTGTACATCGTAAATAATGTTGATATCGTCCTGATATACATTTATACCGGCATGCGCCCTACAGAGCTGCTGGAGGTGCTTACAGAGAATGTGCACCTCGATCAGAAGTACATGGTCGGCGGTCTGAAAACCGAAAATGGATACGACCGTCTGATCCCTCTCTGTGACAAGGTGCTGCCTCTGATCCGGAACCGATACAATCCAGACAAAAAATATCTGATCAACAATAAATTTGGAAATCACTACACCTATAAGACCTACCAGAACGCAAACTGGAACACCGTCATGAATAAGCTCGGGCTGCAGCATCTGCCTCACGACTGCCGCTACACCTTCGCCGCGCTGGCGGACAAGGCCGACATGAACAATGTCTGCCTGAAAATCATTATCGGGCATGCCATCTCCGATCAGGAAATGAAAAATTTCAAGGTTTCCTCCGGGCTGGACATCACGAAAGGAGTTTACACACAGAAGACAATGGCGGAGCTGCTGACGGAAGTGAATAAGCTGTAGAAATGAAGTGCGCAGCCACAAAATATACAAAATTTCCAAAAGGAGAACATCTTTCTTGCAAAAAATAAAGGCACCTATTATTAGGTGCCTTTACGCCAAATACATGGCTACTGGCTTCCGTACGCCAGCTTTACCGTACTATTATTATACACGGCAGCCTTAGAAATGCAATCCAAAAGCTCGCTGATTGTCAGTGTTTCATCCTTCTGTAAAGTCTCCATAAATCCTTTTCCCCCGCCCTGCTTCTTTGAAATATGAATAAATGCTGTCTCTTCCTATTTCTCCATTCGTTTCTTTCACCTGGATCCACGGCTGTTCCTCATGTGTTCTTCTGACCAATTCCCAGGCATCATATTTCAGTAATCCGTCCAATACCCGATCTATTATGATTCGGTCCTTTTCTGGTATATCATCTGCATAGAAAGGAATATCATCAAAGTCAAACTTACCATTTTTATATACTATTTTTCTCACAGATTCTTGTTTCGGTATATGTTCTCCGCGATACTTTGAATATTCATAGTACACGTTTTCCACCACTGGACCATGAAGCCACGCAACAATCTTATCTGAAAAGCAAGGTTCTTTTCCCTCACTTAAAAGCAAAAAAGCTGCCTGCACATAGTAAAGTAATTTCTGCAGTTTTAAATTGGTTATATCAGGGCCTTTTTCGTTCGCATAATTGACAATGTATTTCGATATCTCAATTGCTTTATTCATAGTCTGATTTCCCCGTAACTGTATGAAAGACTGCACGTCAGTATAATCTCCCTATAGGATACTTTTAATCATATGCACTGACCTCTTTTCTGTCAAGCAATGGCATCTCTTTCTTGCTCCCGTGCCTGCTGCCTATATCCATTTTTATCATATCGACTGGTCTTCCGGCTCTCCTGCTGCCTGCAAATCCTTGTCGCTCACCTGTCTCTCACCTGTCGCTCACTTGTCTCTCACCGCACTGCAGGGAGCATCTTTTTGAACCATTGTCAGAAAATTCTGTGAAAAAAGAAATCCCGCAGATCCAACATCTGCGGGACTTTTTCGTACTTATTAAACAATACCCTGGGCGTTCATCGCAATAACTCAATGTACCGTATAATTCCTGGGCTTTCAGACTTTTTGTCTCTCACCGGTATCCCCTTGTTGTCTGAAAATTCATTTTTGTTTCATAGATTTCGCTGTTGCTCAGGCATTTGTATATTCTGAGATGTAACATTTTTCATTAGTTGCACTGTTTCTTGCTTCTGCACCTTTTTATTCTGAGTGCATTCCTAGACAGGTTTTCGTTGTAAATTGGTCTGCACCTCGGAAAATATGAATCAACAGTACTTTTCGCATATCCGGTAGCCGTTGCAATCTCGTGCGCAGATAACCCTTTCTCGTATAACTTTAGGATTATTCTCTGCGTCTCGTTTACGACTATTCCTTCTGTGCTCAATGTCTTTGCAATTCTTTGCCAGCTATATCCGGTTTTCTTTTTTATTCCGGTTATTGTTTGAATTTCTTCATATGCGCTTAATATAATTTCCGTAGATGTCATGTTTTCAATCCGTCACTTTCTGAGCTTGCAACCGTCAAACAATCATAAGCCCTTTTTTATTTCAGAAAGCTAAAATCTACATCGTGGTGATCCATTTCCCTGATTTCTTCAAGGCTGCTTCCTAAATGGATCAGGCTCATATTTAATTCGCTCTCGCTCGTATCTTTATAAAAATTCTCAAAAGTAAACTCTTTGTTTTCGTTTAAGCGTTCTTCTGCTTTTTGGCAGAGTACCTTCGCCCTTGTTGGCAGCTTCATTGGCTCTTCATTATGCGCCTGTCCCTTATAATCGTAATAAATGTTTTCCCAATTCATGTCGTCCGGGATGCTGTCCGTAATAAAAACGTACGTTTCGTTGTGAAAGTAAGCAAAATGTCTTTTCTCATCTTCCCAGTATTTAATTACTTTTTCCTTTTCTAACGGTAAGTAATGATATTTTACTCCCTTCTCTTTTAATGTCTTTTCAAAAGTGTGGCTGTCTGTACACTGACAAATAATCTCTTCTTCATAGTGCATGAATTTTTCCATGTCCTTTTCCCCTTTCTTTCTGTTTGCGCTTATATTACATTGCTTTTCCAAAAAATCATTTCACACGTTTTTCATTTTTTTATAATTCTAGGATTTTATCTGCTGACGCTCCAAGCGCCTTGCAGATTTTTGCAAACGTGATCGCGTTCGGTATCTGTTCTCCATTCTCCCACCGACTGATATCTTTCTGATATACATCCAGGTACTCTGCAAGTTCTTTTTGCGTTACACCTGCTGCTTTTCGTGCTTCCCTTATGTTCTCGCCTAAATTCATTCCTTGCCCTCTCTTTTATTCCATACCAGTAATGCAAAGCATATTATATATAATACCACTTTCACACCGTCCAGTACGGATAGCGTTTTAAAATCTCCGTCCACAATATCAAGTATCACTAACGCCACCAGTAAAAAGCTGATTTTTTTATTCATATTTTTTGCAGGGTGTGATATACTGTCTTTAGAAAAGCAATACCCCCTTAGGGGGCTGCCCTTTGCAGGGCAGCTTATGTATTTACTTTTTCTTCTTGGACTTTTTAGATTTCTTTTGTTTTACCAGCTGGCGGGCTGTTAATGTTAAAACTAAGATTTCTACTAAGTCCTTTATTATTTCCAGTATATCATGTATGGTATCCATTCCCCTTCTCTCCTTTCCAGTGCTTTACACTTATTCGTTCTTATCTCCTTTCCATGATTTAATTATATACCTTTTAAGGTATATTGTCAATGGTTTTTATATTTTTTTTGCAAAATAATAGAGGGCAGTTTTCACCGCCCCCTGTTCCTATCCCTTTTCCAAATAATTTCCGCTGCAAAATCCGGTTTTATTTGCCCCCTGTATGGATGCCTGCACATACAACCAGCGTGTACCCTCCATAACTGTATAATATCCATAGCAGTGCACTGTCGTCCCTTTCGGTAAAACTACCAGGGATGCCTTGTTTTTTCCCGCTCCAGACCGCAAGTGCAGTGCCGAAATAGTCTTGTATGTACCAGCTGCTGACTTGCTGAAAGCTCTGGCAGCTTCCGGCTTTGTGACTTTCTTCGGTTCTTCTGTTGTTGGACTGCCCTTTTCTTGCGCGGCGGCAGAGCCGTCCGACAACACGACTACCGTATGTCCTTTTGTACGGGTCACAAGGATATCCCCGCGTAACAACCGATCAGAACTGTTACAATGTGCACCATCTTCATATGCCGTAAACACGCCTGTGTTTAACAGCACATTTTTTTCGCTGCCGGTGTTGAAGCTCGGAACCTTGATCCCAGCATACAGGCAACAAAGGCGTACCAGCTCGGAGCAGTCCGTCTCTACGTCTGTCGTGATCTTTGCCGGATCATACCCATGCGGCTGTGCCGCCAACGTTGCTCTCGTTCGGTGGCTGTGGCTCTGGCAGTATCCGATATTGTTATTGTTGCAAGCGGCAGCCATTGCGTACGCAATGGCTTCCCGCACTGCTGGAGTTTTTGCCCGTAAGACGATCCAGGCTTTTGTATGCATGTACCATTCCTGTATACCAACTTCTCGTCCTGTCTGATCTCCAGGGCAGCCACCGGTTGTCTTCCCATTTTCATTCAACCTGGCGCTTCCAATCAAAACGCTCATAGTTTCTCCATTTCTGCTGATTTATCATTCTCAGCTTGTTTTGACACAGTATTTCTGCCCTCTTCGATTTTCATTTGTTTGACAGCTGCTTCTATTAAAATTTCCAACTGCTCTCCGGAAATCGAAATATTTTTTGCAATCAGCATCTCCCTTAAAAATTCCGTTACGATTTCTTTTCGTTCTTCGCCGGACTTATTCCAGTAAACTTGTTGCGCCATTAAGACTGCTTTTTCCGCCCATTTTTCGATTTCGGTCATCTTCTCAACACCGATTCTCGCCCGCAGCCACGGAATCGCATACCTCATAACCAATAGCACCGCGATCATCACAATCAGTTTCAACAATTCAAATAAAATATCGTTCATTACCCAGCAACCTCCTGTTCCTTTTCCAACTGCTTTTCTCTCAATTTATTTCGTTCCTGTTCTTTCGTCTCGAAATAGGCTTTGCACAAATACCCCAAAATCACCGCAACGATCTCGGTTATCCAAGCAATCGCCAACTCTACGCACGGCTCCCGCCCCAGGTATGCCAACAGGTACGGGATTTCCGCATTCAATACACCAACGATCAGCAGAGATTTTACAGCTTTTTTTGTGTATGTACGCCTTTCATCACGCTTCCGTTTCACGATCTTCTCCTCCGTTCATCGGCGGCTCTGCATCAATTCAGTGACTTTATCCTGTTCTTCCATCGGTATCACTGCCAGAGCTCTCATGGCAGGCTGCACAACAGTGTGCATATGCCCGTCCCCGTCGTTTTTCTCGTAGTCTCCGAACATGTCCCAAAACGCACTCGCTTCCATTTCCGACCACGCACGCCGTGGGTTCGCGTCCGGGTTTGTGTAATACCGGTATGCCTGCAGCAACCTGTCACGCAGCTCGTTACACTTTTGCCGCTTGCGTTCCGCTTCGATCTCTTCAATCCGCTGGATAACGTTTTCTTGTGATTGTTCGATGTTATCCAAACGATCAGTCAGCTTTTCCTGGATGTTCAAAGACTGTTTTCTCCATTCTGGGTACTTAGACTCCTGGTCTAAAATCTGCTGGATTTTTTTCGTCTTGCATCCGCTTTACATCATGTTGCTCGACGATTGCTTGCGCGGCCTTACGATAAATTTTATATAAAAAAATAAAAGCAGCCACAAGCACGACCATAGAGCCAATGCTGTAACTGCCAAATGCTTCAATTAGGGCATCCATTTTCTTCTCCTTTCGATTCTAAATGCCGTAATGGCAAAAATTTTATGTTTCTATATTAAGTAGGGATTTAAGCGCTGTCCCGGAATTTGTAATTGATAAAAGTACGGGTAAAATAACGGGATATAAGACAAAGGCTGGTGCGGATACAGTATTCCCTTTTAGTGCCCCGTTATTAAACATGAAATTTTCTCAAATGCCGAAAGTGAATTACTATACGAGTACTAATCTTGTATTTGAAAATCCGGGTTATAATCGTCTAAAAGTAACGGATTGTAATGCAAACTATTGGTGGGTATATAATTCTCCGAATTTCGATGTTAATAACTGGGGGAATGAACTGGACACAAAATATCAAATCGGCAATAGAAACGATACTGTGTTTGATATAACAAATGTTAAATATGTCTTAATTCACACCAAGCAGTCCGAAAACAATAATAGCGGGTTTGGCGGATGTAAATTTAACTTATGCAATGAATAAGTCAAAATATGTGCTTATCTGGCATATATTGTCGTTGCAGATCCGGTGTAATTTGTCCCTCCAACATAACAAGCCAGCAACCGGCAAGATGTTTTTGAGATTTCCCATTCGCACTCCGCTCCAGATCCAGATGTATATCCGCCGTTGCACACATGTATTTTGTCTTCACTCAATACAACTACTGGTATTTTAACCGTATAAACCAATTTTGCATTTCCAGCGCATGTTGTAACAAGGCAAATTTCTTCACACTGCGAAAAGTCAAAAATTTTCTGCGCAGTTCCAGACAATGTGCCGATCTGTTCCCAGACAGAATGCTCTTTTACAACTTTCAAATCCCTACTTAATACTCTGGCCTGCTCCATGCCACCGTTGCACCGGTGCAACTTACCCCTACAACCTCTCTTAGACCGTCTTGCGGCGGCCTTAAAAAATCCCACATATACACTCAAATCACGCCGCCATAAAGCGCCGATGTGATGCCCTTACCTGCTCCTTTGTAACCGTACAATAGATTCGCGTTGTCTCGATTTTGACATGCCCCAAAAGCTCTTGCACCTGCTCAATCGGCATGCCCATGCGGAGCAGATCTGTTGCCGATGTCCGCCGGAACCTGTGCGGATGCACTTTGCTTACCCCCGCTGCACTCCCGATCTTTTTTAGGATATTTCTGACTCCGGATTTTGTCAGGCGTTCGTGCGGTGCGCGCGTCCCTACAAACAAGGCCGGATTGTCATCTGTCCTGCTTTCCAGATACTGCTTCAGGTGCAAATGTGCCCGAGCGTTAAGATACACCTCCCGCTCTTTATTGCCTTTTCCCAATACCATGACGTCATCAGACTCCCAGCAAATATCGTCCCGATTCAGCTGGCATAATTCTGACACTCTGACCGCACTGGAATATAAAAATTCGACGATTGCCAGATCACGCTCCTGTTCACAAGCGCAGCGTACCTTTTCCAGTTCCTCCGGAGACAACGGCTTTTTAACAGCTTGCTTGTACTTAATTGGTTCCAATCCATCCACAGGATTCCTCATAATTACTTTTTTGCGCTGTAGCCAGCGGAAAAAGCTGTTAAATACAAGGCGGATATTGTTCATGTACCTGTTCGATACATGCCGAAGAGCCTTATACTTTTCCATGTATGCAATCAAATCATCATCGTCAATATCCTCCACATTCTTCCCCACATATGACAGCATACGGCTTAAATGTAACCGATACTGTTCGATCGTCCCTTCAGATTTCCCATTCTGTCGGAACGTATCCAAAAATACCCGCAGATAATTTTGACCATTCTGATCAGTACACATCAACCCTGTCTCTTTTCTACTGATGTCATAGCCGCATAATCGCACCCGAACAACGCTTTTTAAACGGTCAAGCTGTTCCTTATTCAAAACAGGTGTCATCTCCTGCAGGATTGCTGTTACAATTTCATCTTTCATCGTCTTTTACCTCCTGCCGCCATGTTACCAGACGGCAGGGGTAAGATGCATTATTCAGCTGTTTTCTTTTGCCAGCTCCGCCTCAACTTTTTTTCTCCAAAGGGACGGCACTTCCTCCAGTGTCATTCCACCATTTTTAATTCTGTTCACGTAAAACTTTACCATACTTGTTTCCTCTCTTTCTCGATTTAAATGCTTACGCCCTGTGCTTCTGCCAAGCCAGAGACGACGTCTCCAAGATCCTGAATTGCTCCGTCCTGAACACCCTGGCCGGATTCCAGGTGGCGCAGCCTCATTTCGATCAGGCTCTCTTGCTCTAAGGTTACAGTAACAACATCCTCCTCAGGAGTTTCCCCGATTGCTTTTTTGATCTCGCGGAAGATGTCATATCTCTCATGTGTCGCCTGCACATGGCCGTCAGCGTCACACTGCTTGATTACTTCCAGATTGTTCTGGCCGGCGTCTCTAAAAGACTTTTCAAGAGCCGCAATATCGCCAGCTTTAAAACTGATTGTAAGAGTACCAGTTCCAAAACCGATGCTGTCATAAGACAGCTCCACTTTGTTTCCTAAGATAATTTTTTCTTTCATGTATTTTTCCTTTCTCCCTTATTTTGAGGGTAAAAAATTAAGACCCTTGCGGATCTTATTGACATAATTTTTTTGCATCCCTTACTCAACTAAGTAGGGATTTGAACCAGCGTTTTCCAGACGGGACGGGACTTCAGTGGGACGGCACTAACTTTTGGGGAACTACAGCCGATGGAATGAAGGTAAAATTAGGGTCTCTCATATATAGAGATTTTACTGTAACCCCCACTGCAAACTCTGGCTCAATGTCGATAGATATATCTGATATACCTAACTACAAGGATTTGATTTTATGGGAAACTCTGTTCCCACGAATGCTTTCAGATCTTGATATGGCAAACTGGAACACTTCCATGTTAAGAACAGGAGTCGGATATGACTGGAATTATGATGCTGATAAAGGAATTCTTTCCATATCATCACGCCATACGGAGTGCGTTTTAATACAATACGGTACTGGATTAAAGCAAAGAACAGTTCGTGTTCATTATATTTAAAAAACGCAATATAAATCACCTGTAATATCTATTGAATATGATTTTGTCCAATAGCTGCCATACGAATAGCTATCAGAAGTAGTTAGATAAAACGAAAGAATACCTGTATCCGCATTGTATTCGATGCTTTTTAATTCTTTTGTACTATTCCATCCCATATTGCTGGAATCCGTTCCCCCAGGTGCGTTGAATCTGGCTCTGACTGTTTTGGGAATTATAAAAAAATTATCTTTTGTAAGCTGTTTATAGTTTGCAATTTTTTTACAATCAAAAGTTCCGTTGCCAGTTAGCGTTCCGAGCAGTTGAGGTTCGCTACCCAATTTTTTTGTTACTGAATCAGCACCAGAAGAGGGCACATAGGTGATGTACACTCCATCCTCTCTGGCATCCATGCCTTTAATTGCACCATTGTCGTTGATGGCATTCAAATCCCTACTTAATGCATCAATCTCCTGCCCATGTTCATACGCCACTCGCGCTGTCGACAAAAATTCTGAGCTGTTTGTCGTGTCATTGTCCGCGACCTTGTACCCCGCCGCGCCACCAAGGGTGGGTCGCTCGCTCAAGTCCCCGTACTTTCCTGAAAATGCAACAGTTTTCAAATCTGTGAAAAATTTCTGAATTTTTCCAAAGAGCACTCTATGTTTTTCCCCGGACTTAATATTCTCCCGCATCTTCGATTCAGTAAACGCAGTCGTCATATCACTTGACTCCATGTTTCCGGGCTTACCGCCCGGAAACACCTGAGTACCATTTTCCCCTACGATCTGTTCAATCGATGTTTCAGGATGGAATACATTTCCCTCATCATCCTGAATCTGCATGTTGTTTACAGTACTCATGACATATCTCCTTTAATTAACAATCTTGAAAAACAGCTTGGTCTGTTTTGCCGTATCGTATTCTGTCCCGACACGTACATTATCGCCCGGCTCGCCTCTGTCGCCTTTGTCGCCTTTCGCACCGGTTTCACCCTGAGGTCCTACCGGTCCCTGCTTTCCTGTCGCTCCTGTTTCCCCTTTAGGACCAGTCATACCCTGGGCGCCGGAAAGGTCTGTCAGGTATTCGTACTTCGCTGTCCCTTTATAAAACAGTTTTGCGTTGTCCTCATCTTCAACATTTCCTGTGTTGATTACTACAAAACCGCCTTGCGGCACACCATCCGCCGCATATCCACTGTTCATTTCTGCTACAGACTTGTACACTTTCGCAATTGAAAACGGATCGCCCTTTTCACCCTTCTGGCCTGCAGGTCCCTGTGCACCTTCTGCTCCCTGCGGTCCAACAGCACCAGTCTCGCCTCTGTCACCTTTGTCGCCCTTCGCGCCGGCTGCACCAGTCTCGCCCTTATCGCCCTTCGCGCCCTTTAAGGATGCCAGATATTCCTGCTCACTCTTCCCGGCATTCCCCGGCTGAACCACCCACACCTCATATGCAGATTTTCCATCCGCTCCTTTAGGGCCTACAGCACCAGTTTCGCCTTTGTCGCCCTTTGGTCCCTGAGTGCTTTTCTTTACCCAGCCGCTTGTTTTTAACTGATAATCCTCACCTTCATCTTCAACAAACACTGTCATGCCGACCCACTGATATTTGATCTTTTCCAAATCCGCCTTGGTATCAACCTGCATTCTGGGGTCAATCGGCTTTTTTGCCGCGATTTCAAATCCTGTAATTGTGTTAATGTTTGTTCCCGAATATTTCTGTCCCATTTTGTTTCCCTTTCTTCCTATTGCAGCATTTACCTATAGTTTCTCATCAGATGTTAAACGACATCTTGTAATTGCTCTGGGATGTCGGCGCGCCGACCAGAACTGTGTATTCCTGTGCCGTACCATCCAGTCCCATAATGGACACTTTCTTTATCTCAAATGCGCTTGTGCTGTCAAATCCATTCGGATCAAGCACCTGCCTGATCGTCATTCCGGGAGGGCACGCAATACACATGCGCTTGTCCGTAATCGTATAAGTATACTGCTGGTTACTCTTTGTAACCACTCTCTTCTCCAGTGCTTTGATCTGCTCTGCTGTAGGGTTTGCTGCTGCCGCATCCAGCGCCCCGATATAGATAGGATAAACAAATGTATATCCGATAGAGTTGGAGTCCACTGCGCTGCCCTTTGCATCTGTCACACGCGCTTTCAGCGTTGCATCCACCTTTAAAGGGCCGGACCATGTATAGGTTTCTTTCCCGCCGCCCGCTTTCGGCGCACTGATTGTATGCAACACAGCAGATCCGTTCAGGAACTCCACCTTTTTAATATCCTCGGATTTTTTTGTGATAGTTGCTGTGAGGGCAACATTTTCCAAAACAGCGCCCTTTTCTTTGATGCCGCCGCCCGGATTCGCCGCAAATGAAATCGTAGGCTTTGTGTAAGGATATAAGATATCATCAAGCACCTTTTTAATCGGCACATTGTCAAAGGTTGTTCCCGCCGGAATCCCTCCGTGCGCTGATACCATAGGCGTATCATTGCTGTAGCTCACGCAGTCGGCATCTGTCAATGGATTCACATCTTCCAACACTTCTCCTGATTCCGCATCCAGCAGCTGTACCTGTACTTTTTTTAATCCATCCATTTTTTATTCCTCACTTTCTTATAATACTTTAATCCCCATATTGGGGCTTACCCGCAAGCTCGAGTCTCCCGGATTTATATCATGGCTGTCTTTTACCACAAAATAAATCGTCTTTTTCTTTCTCTGGGACAGAGGAATATCTTCATTAGTAATGACAATATTCGTCTTACCATTCAAGGCTTCCTCTAATTTCTCACCGATTTCCTGCCGCAATGCTTCCAGGTCCTCCGCCAACGCCGCTGCTCCCTGCGTGTTGACCGTCACCTCTGCATCTGGGGAAATTGTGATGTAGTAATCCTGTATAATCTGACATTCTCTCAGGTCATTGTATGGCGGGAATGAGTCCGTTTCTTCCATGCTCCGCGTGACTGCAATGGAACAGAGAAAATCTTCCTCACTACCGACCTCCTTGCCGTATACACCGATCTCCGTAATCTTGTAGCCTTCCGTCAGCTCCTTATTCGTGATCAGCGCCGTCAGAAGCACGCTTGTTTCGCTCGCCTTTTCGTATTTTGAGAACGGAAACTGCTGTCGCTGTTCCTTCAATCCCTCTGCCTGCTCTAACGCGGCGCGCTGCTTCTCCTCTTCTGTATAGATTCCGCACCCCGTTACCAATCGCGTAAAAATGATCTGCTTTCCTGCCGCCGCTGTGACCAGCAGTTCATTTCCCTTTTTGGTAAGGACTGCGCTGTTAAAAATTGACATTCATTATTCCTCCTGTACGATACTCTGCCGACGCAGGATAACCGGCGCACCTCCGGCATGTGCCACGGCTCTTTCTGATTTCTGCTCTTCATAAAAATCAACCACAGCTCTTTTCAGATGATTTTCCTGATAAGCCCCGGCGTGAAGTCGAAACCCATCTGTCTGGCTTTCGTGGAAGAAATCAACGATTACTTCCCGCTTGTAGGAATCTTGCACCGCGCCGGAATGAAGCAGCGTATCCAGACGCCTGTGAAAAATAATCCGGTCCAGCAAGGAGCGCGTGTTTTTTACTTTTTGCAGGGCCGCCATGAAATCCGCCATCCCCTGATCCGTAATCCACGCATCCAGAGCCATGACTTCCAGCCAGAACGTGTATGGTCTCCCATCATGTTCAAACCATTCTGATATAGCATTTTCTCCCCATACAATCTGTGTCAGCTCTTTTACCGTTTTCAGGGTTCCGGCTTTCTCATACCACAGCAGCGCCTTTTTTACTGTCGTCCGCTTCATTTCAATTTCCATTGCCGCGTCATAATACTGTGCCCGCAGTTCTGCTGCCAGAATATCCAGAATATCCTCCGGCAGAATGTCTACTGCCGCATACACCGCCGTTCGGCCGATCTGCTCCAGCAGCTTCTCCGTCTGCCTTTGCAGCGCATATGATAACGCCCTGATGCACGGGTCTTTCCCTAACGCTTCCGGGAGCAGTTGCACCGGTGCAATTTCTTGCAAATCAATCATCTTCCACGCCTCCGTAGATTACCTGCGCCTCGCCATCCAGTACCGCCACGCAGTTTCTCGGTATTTTTTCAAAAGTGGGTGACCTCACCTGCACCCTTTTTGCCCCAGCCATGACCATAACCTTCCGCAGCTCATCCGGATTGATGTCCCGTCCAATCTTCTGCCTCTGCCATTTGATATATTCAAGGGCTGCTGCATCTACCTGTTTTACGATTACCGCCGCCCTATTCCGGTCGCTTTCGTTGATATAATACGTCGCATCAATCTGATAATGTCGTTCTTCCGGCTGCTTTACCATCACCAAATCCGTCAGCGGCCGCACATCTTCCTGACGCAGAAAACTTTCCACTCCGTCAATGATTGCCTGGTCTGGAAGTTCTCCGTCCTGCAAAAGAAAATAGATTTCCACGATTCCCGGCTCGGGTGAAAACACCCGCACATCCGTGATCGCCACGTCATAGGTTTTTACCCAATACTTATATGCATCATCCGGCCCTGCCACACTCCACGAAGACGGGGCAAGATAAATCCGTTCTGCAAGGTTCTCATCACTCTCCCGGTCAGCACCGCCTTCTGTTTCCACGATGTTTTCCACATTGTCCACATACGCCACAGGATCCACCATCGTTCTCAGCATTCCAGGAACGTATCCGTTCCCCTTGCTCCCCATTTCCTTACATACAGCCCCAGTTTCTCCAATCATTTCGCCTGCCGGAATCTCCAACAGTTCCGCCGTTTCAAAGTAAACGCCGTCGCTTGCCGTGACACGGGTTCCCGGCGGGATTACCGTCGCATTATTCCGTTTCATGGACAACGTAAAACGCAGCCTTGTTCGGGCTGCGCTTCCTTCAATTCTCCGTATACCTTTTAATGCTCCGATATTTTCCAGATACTCACCAAAACTGTACTTTAACAATGCCACCTTTCCTGCGCGGTTTGCATACTGTGCTATCTGGTAAAGCTGCAGACAGCATGCCTCACTGACCAGCTTGACCGGGTCCGCATCATGCAGTATCAATTCATTCCCAGTGATACGCCGGTATTCTTCCTTCATATCTCTCAAAAAATCTGTTTTCATTTCATCTATGGATTTATTTTCAATAAAATCCACATCCGGATAATTTTTAAGTTCTTTCAGCCCCATCACACATCACCTCTTTTCACATGGATGACCGGAATCAACTGGCCTTCCCCGCCTCCGGAGAACTCCACCTTCTCCACCGCTGCGCGCGGTTCGTATGCACGGGTCTTTTCAATGACTTCCAGCGCAAACATATTTTTTGCGATATTTACCGGATGATCCATAAAATCCATATTCAGTCCCAGCCCCCGGTTCAACGGCTGTTCTCCTTCACGGATCGAATACAGCGTTTCAAGGCACCGCCGGATACCTTCTATCTCATTTTCTGAAAATCCATGTATATTGATAACCGCGCTTTTTACATCAATCACAGGTATTCCTCCATTGTTACATTGAGTGTAGCGCGGGCAATTCCACCCCCGCTCAATATCACATCCATAGCCTCTGACACGGATGTGATGCAGAATTTATATTTCCCGACCGGCCTGCCGCCAATTACAAGATACTCTGTTTTCCCGTTCTCCACTGCCTCTTCGATCTGTTCCATTACTGCCCGTGGCTTGATTCCCAGATTGACATCCAAAAGCATTTTAAAAGAGATACTCCGCCGTCCTGGTCCTGTAAATTCCGGACGGTCTTTCTGACCGACGACGCTGTGCTTAGAATACTTTCCGGATACTTTCTGCGTCATCCCGGAAAAAGTAAATACCTTCCGATCTGACACCTCAAACACAATCTTTGATCCAAAATTTCCAATCACGCCCATCTCATCCTCCCTCCAGTGCTTCCAAACGCTCCATTATCTCTTTCAGCGTCGTGCTGTATTCCCCATCCTCCAGTTTCAATCTGCCCCCTGCAGATATTTCCACATCCTCTCCCTGCAGATGCGCACGTTCTCCCGCTTTCAGTTCTAGTCCTTCTCCAGCTTCCACTGACGCCGACATCCCGACCTTCAGTTCCAACGTTTCCAGAAATTCCAGCGCCGCTTTCATGATGACTGCCTGCAGTTCCCCCTCTTCCTGCCGCACGTTCATATTTGCCGCAATCTCTATATTTGTCTCCCCGGCTTCCCCGCCGGTCACAATCCATTCCGGGACATCCGCGTGCATCCGGTCCGTCTGCAGCAAAATGAACAGGTTTGCCGCAATCTCTACTTTCGGAGCATCCAGAACGGTTTCATTTACGCCATTTAAGTGCAGATTTGCCACTTTGATCAAATACTCACCGCTCTTGTCATCATAACGCACATAAGCCGCGTCCTTTTTCCTTGACAGGTCTTTCCGGTACAGGTCTGCGCCGGTTTCCACCGGAGCGTATTTCCGGTTCCAAATCGTCCCCATGACCACGCCCCGGCTGCTCCCGTTAGACAGATGTGCCACCATGACATCTTGCCCCACCTTCGGCATCCGGTATTCATCGTTAAAATTCAGCATTGGAAATTCTGTTGTTACCGTCTCATCCTTATCCCGGTACGTTACCCGCGCCATCCCCGTCTCATAATTGATTGAGGATACCCGCCCGATTCGGATTTCACTATTCGCCATCCTCTTCGCCTCCTGCTGCCGGAATCTGCAGCTGCGTACCAGGGATCAGCCAGTGCCCATTGCTGGAATCTTTCTTCCCCCGCTCCTGCGCCGCAGCCTCAATCGTTTCCCTGTTCAGGTCATAGATCTCTGCATACCGCAGCGGCGAGCCCAGAAGCTCATCTGCAATCGTCCACAGGGTATCCCCTTTCTGCACAGTGTATATCATCCCGCCGCCAGACGGCTTTTCTTCCTCTGTTGGATCAATCTGGACAACTGCATCATCCATTCGGTATCCGACGCGGTGTGCCTTAAAGGTCTGCTGTGATGATCCATTTCCTCCGATTTTCGTGGTAACTTCGTCCAGATAATAAGTTCCATCCGGCACGCCAAATCCAGCGATTGCAATACACTGGCTTGCAATCAGTTCTTTTCGCGCCATTACCGTTCCGGAAAAAGTTACCGATTTTTTATTGGCATTGTTCAGCGCCGCAACTGCCTTCCGCTTTGCGTCTTCTGCGCTGTCTGCCTCCACATTTATTTCCTTGATTCGGCTACCGCCGCCTACCGTTACTACATGATCTTCGCTGCTGCCAGGGTCTGAATAGGATACTTTTGCTCCAGTGTACGTCCCCGCCATCGTGCTGTTATAAGTGTACCGCGCAAAATCCTCAAATCTCAGCGATACCACTGGAGGAGCAGCCTCATACCGTGCTTCATCAAAAATGATAATCTTGTCACCAAATACCTTCATGGCAAGCCCGTACTTTTCGCATACAGAGTATAAAAACTTGCAGTCCGTCTGCTTGTCCTGCTCCAACGCTCTGACCGGGAGTTCATCCGCTTCATAGTACAGTTCGATTCCTGCTCGTCCTGCAATCTCTGCGGCAATCTCCCGGACCGTAACCTCTTCCCAATTTTTGGTGCGCTCCTCTTCATTAAAGGCTTCTTTCCGCGGAATTGACACCGCCCCAATATTGCACCCGGCAGGCGGACCACTCATCGAAACATCATCTATCTGAAAATTTCCACAGTACGCTCCCCAATGGTCTCCATCACCTTGCCAGTCATAGAAAACCATGTTAGCGCTGATACGGTCTCCTTTTTGGGGTGCCCATCCACTCAGCCATTTCCGCTCCCGGTCCTCAACTCCCAAAGCAATGCGGTCTGCAGCTCCGGAAGCCACATCGGTATAAGAAAAGGAGGATATGCTTCCCGCAATGTCCTCCGTAATGTCCACATGCTCATATTCAATCTGTACGCCCGCGCGCCTTGCCCTGCTCATGTCCGCTTCCTCCATTCCGGGATGTTTTTCTCCTGTGCCGGAAGCTCCGGCGTATTCAACCGGGTTCCCTCCGAAAATACAGCCGTATCCAAAAGTGGCATGTTATGTTCCATCAGGTACCCGGTGTATTTTTCATCCCCGTATATCGCTTTTGCCGCCTCATCCCAGCACTCGCCCTGACGTGTTGTATACATACTGCTACCTACCTTACAAAACTAAACCGCAAATTTTCCTTTGCCCACTGGTTCATCATCCGATTAAACTTGTCCTGCTCGCTTTCCATAATTTCTTCAATCTCCTCGCGGGATGCTGCCGATTCTGAAAAGTGTAACTGCGGACTATAGGATATATTCACTTCCGGCGTACCCATATAGGATGCATTCTCCACGCCAGCCGCCAACGGCTCGCTCCCGCCGGTCAATCCATCCATCCCCAACAGCTCCCCTGTTTTCAGCCACAGGCTAATCGCATTCGCGGACCTATCCAACGGGATAGCCGCCTCCGGACCATTTTCGGCAAACCACGCCACATGCGGCTGATCAAAGATTCCGCCCTCCGCATGACCTTCCTTGACGTTCTGCTTTATGTATTCCTGCGAATATGGTGTACTTCTCACATTCGTGGAAATATCAATCGGGATTTTCAGTTTCCCTTTTCCAAAGGTTTCATTGATTATTCGCTGGGTAGCGATATAGGAATTTTGCACTGCCGTGTCAATCTTGTTCTGATTATCTGTGATTGCATCCGCCAGCTGCTCCGGAATATATTTTCCAGAATCCTGCATTTCTTCAAGCATCGTCATATATTCTTCCGATTGCGCAGTTTTCGCTATCATGCCCCACATGGCATTTGCATTTCCCGACAGACCTCCAACAACTGAAATATTCTTTATCCCCTCCTGCAGTGCTTCCGGTACGGCTTCTCCAGCATCTCGATACTGATCAGCCAGCTGCTCCATTTGCTCTAACTGCGGCTCCAGCTGCTTATAAAGATCTCCTAACGCGTCTCTTGTCGGAGCATCAATTTTATCTTTCATCTCTTTTACAACATCTACGCCGATTTCATCCAGATGCATGTCCATTGCCGCCCCACTCGAAACGCTTTGAAAAATCCTTTCCATAACTGCCGCCGTTTCCTCCTCAAGAGATCCTGCCAGGCTATCCAATTCTTCTCCATATGCCTGCCGGATTGTATCCATCTGGAACTGAACCGCCTCTGCCTGCAGGTCTGTTTTCTGCTGCAGGTATCCACTCTGTACGCTGTCTGCCGCCGTCTGGAATTCTTCCTGAGTCATCCCGCCTTCCGACCGCATCAGCCGCAGCTGCGACATTGATGTTGTATACGCCTCATCATAGGAGCTGATCGCTTTTTCCATTTGCCCCTGAATCTCTGCCTGAAGGTTTTGAAAAGAGTCCGCATCCAGCTGCTGTCCGCCGTACTTTGTTGCGATCAAATCCAGACCTGCTTCAAAATCACTTCCAGCCAGCGCTGACTTGATATGTGCGATCTGTTCTTGAAGCTTTGAGATTTCCTCCACTTCGTCCATATCCAGCAATCCGTCCGTGAACGCCTCTGTAATCGTTTCATTCAGCTCTGTTCCCAGCGCTGCCAGTTCTCCCTGCTTATCCGCATAAAACTGATTTACCTGAGAAACGATATTGCTTCCTTCCAGATCATCCTGTACAAGCGTTCCGATTGACAAGCTTACCGCATACTGCTGCTGGGTAACATACTCCTGCGTGGATTCCACAAAGGACTGTACCTGTTCTTGATACGCCTGTTTCTCCTGATCTGTCAGCTCCATTCCGATCGACACTTTCCAGTTCATTTTGCTGACAGCTTCCGAAGCATCCTGTATCTGCTCGGAGATTCCTTCCAGCTCAGACATTGCTTTCACGGATTGATTGATCTTGTCCAGCGATTTGCTTTTTACTATAAACCCGGCGACCTCCTGCAGATCCGACAGCGACAAGGCGATATCGCCAAAGTGTGCGTCCAGATTCGCCTTTTTCGCCGCGTCCGCGCTCTTTTTTACCGATACGCCGATACCGGTAACGACGGCCGCCACGCCGCCGATTCCCAGAATCGTCGCGCCTGCCGGTCCCATCGCTGCCAGCGATCCGGCAAGGCTCATGACTCCGGATGCCACCTTGTAGGTGGCCAGCGCCGTCCCGACGCCTGCGATCGTGCCAACAAGCAGTCCCGGGTTATCGACCAGCCATCCGCCTACCGCCAGAAACGGCTCTGCAAACTCCCCGACAGCTTCTCCGGCTCCTCGTACCTGCCGCACCATCGTCGGCATCTTTTTCGTTGCAGATTCTATCACATCCCCAAAGGCATCTTCTTTTCCGGCAACGCTGTCCACAAACTCATTTGCAAGCTTTGCCGCCTCAGTCAACCCCGGTTTTAAATCGTCATAGACGCTTATCCCAACATCGATCATCTTATTCCCAAGGATGTCCATCTGGCTCTCGAATGTGGCATACCGCTGCTCTGCCTCATTTGATAGCGCCACATTTTCTTCCCACGCCGTATTTGAAATCCGGAGCGCATCCGCGAACAGGTCGCTTGCATTCGCCGCCCTCAACAGCGTATCCCGCAGGCGCACCTCCTTGATTCCCATGTCATCCAGCACCGCAATCGCGCTCTTCCCGTTCCGCTCTGTATCGTTTAGACCGGACAAGAATGCATTGATCGCCGCCGTCGCATCCTGTTGAAAAGCTTCTTTAAACTGTTCCCCGGTCATTCCGGCAACCTTTGAATAATCTTTAAGGTTCTTTCCGGTCTCCACCGCCATCTGCATATTGACCAGCAGTTTTGAAAATGCGCTGCCGCCGGCTTCCGCTTCGATTCCGACTGACGATAAGGACGCCGCATATGCCATGATGTCCGCCTGCGACAGCCGCACCTGCGTTCCTGCCGCCGCGATTCGCATCGCCATCGCCACTGTGTCCGCTTCCGTCGTTGCCATATTATTGCCTAGTGCAACGACAGAGCTTCCCAGTTCATCAAAATAATCCTGCTGCATCTTTGTGATGTTGGCAAACTTGGCAAAGTCCGCCGCGCCCTCTTCTCGCGTTAAATTCGTCGCTACCTCAAGGTTCGCCATTGTTTTCGTAAACTCTGCGATATTCTCCGTCTGGATTCCCAGCTGTCCCGCAGATTCTGCGATTTCTGACAGTCCTGCTGCAGATGTCGGCATCTCCTTTGCCATCTCCCGGATGTCATCCCGCATCTGCGCCAGCTCTGCATCCGTTGCATTTACCGTCTTTTTGACGCCTGCAAAGGCACTTTCAAATTCCGAACCTTTTGCAATGGACACTCCCAGCCCTGCCGCCGCAGCAGTCCCCGTTACAGCGGCGGCTGATGCCACCGCTTTAAATGAGGATACTGCTGCCCTTTCCATCCCAGAAAATACCGGTTCTGCGTCAGACAGGCTTTTCCGGAATTTCTGAGACATTTTTTCAGAGGAGCCAGATGCACCTTCAACTGCCCGCACGGTCTTTACCGCGTGCTTTGCCATATCATTCAGTTCTTTTTTCGTGAGCTTCGTGGCATCGTAAAAGGATTTCTCAATCTCACCGGCAATTTTAATCGCCATTTCGTACTCTTTGTTTTTTGCCAATGTCGTTCAACTCCTTTACCAGCTCCAACAGTTCCGTTACGGGCATCTTCATGAAATAGTCCAGTCCCGTCCTCGTAGATATTGCCATCTGCAGACATACCCGGCGCATCGCAGAGGTATCGGAAGGCCTTATCCCTGCCGATACAAAAAACCCGTCACGCGATTCTTGACCTGCATCGCCGCCCACGGAGTAAGCTGCATAAAAAATTCTACCGGCATCTGGCATGCCACCGCTGCAAGATTCAGTGCATATTCCAGCGTCATCTCCTGCAAAAAATCCACGTTTCCTCTTCGATTCAGCATCCGATTTACCTCAACCATGTCTTCCGCCCGGATATTTTCCAGCCCTGTCAAGTCGATCCTGCTGTACTGCTTTCCTTCAAAAAGAATTGGCTTTTTCAGCGTGATAAAAAGCGCACCGTCTTCGATTTCATTATCCTCGTTTAATACGATTTCTTCTTTTTCCATGATTTTCCTCCTTTAGCACTGGCGGTTGATCTCCGCCATCAGGTCTTCGCCGTTTACTTTGTACACCGAATTCAGTTTGTCCAGTTCCAGCATCGTCTCCCCGCCTATCTCAACCAGAATATAGGTCAGTTCCAGCGTCACGGATGCATTCATCATGTCTGCCACTTTTACCGTGCCAAGCTTATGTGCCGTCGGTCTGCCGCGCATCACAACGCGCATCCCGGTCGTGCTCAATGTTCCACCCGTTGATTTGTTCACGTTCTGGATTGATGAACGCAATACAATCTCTGCCTGTCGGCTTGCAACGATCAGGGTAAAAAATTCTTTGTTTACCATCCGGAACGGAATTTCCTGTGACATGCTCTGGAACATGCCGACCACCGCCGTATTGTATGATCCCATTATTCCCGCCCCGGATACCTCCGCCGTCATCGCCTGCATCTCCGCAAGGCTTACCTCGCCCGATACTCCGACCAACTTATTTGCACCGTTGTATACGTTAAAATTATTGATGACTTCCGGAAAAGTCATATTCCCTCTCTCTGCCATTATGCATTACCTCCTGTCAGCGCTTCCGTCAGCAAGCTCGGATCAAATTTCAGGACAAAAACAATGTCTTCTGCAGGCGTGAAAGCTGCCATGTAGATGTGGAAGATAACCTGTCCCGTCAGAATATTTTCCACGCTGTTTTCGTCCTCATTGTACTCAATCCGCGCTCCTGCCAGCTTTCCGGCCGCCACATAGCTGTTCAGACGGATGTTCTCCGAATCACAGATACTTTCGATCAGCCGGAAGTTTGCAGGGCTGTCCACCTTTTCATGGTAAATCCGGATCAGGCTGTTTGACATCCACGTAAACATCCGGCGGCAGGCGATCCAGCGGTCTTTTGTATCCTGCACATCCGGATACGCTGCCGTATTATTCCCCCACGCGCGCCAGCCGCTCTCATTTACAAGCGTGACCATGCCTGCGCCGTTCAGGGTGTTCGCCTGTTCCCGGTCCATATAGATTTCCGTGCCATCCTTTAAGATCGCCGCATCTACCTTCGCCATCCGGTTGGATGGATACAGGTTCGGAACATCGTCGTTTGTCGCGTCCATATACGCTACCATCGCCCCATATATAGCTGAGTAATACAGTTTCTTTTCGCCCACGCGCGCCATCGGCCACAAAGCAATAGCGTGCCTGTCCTGATATCCGCTCTCCGTCTTTAATTCCGGCACTTCCGTGTATCTGGTTGTTTTCTCCGTATCCAGATCCAGCAGGCATTCCGCCGAGAACACGCCGTTGATCCCTTCGCATTTTGCCATCATGACCGCCGCCACTTCTTTCTTGTGGCTCCAGCCCGGCGCGGAGATCAGCGCCGCCGGAATGCCTGTCCGGGGATATACCTGCCGGATGACTTCCAGACCGCTCTCTTTTCCCGTTAAAGCATCATATCCGCCGATTATATCCCCATCCGTTACCTTCGACGCATCGATGCTTGTAGAGGTCACTTTTACAGAGGATGCTTCTGATGTCGCGTCAGAAATCAGTGTGATGATCAGATATCCATCATCATCAAATGAGAGGATATAATCCTTTTCATTCTGCAGCACGCTTTCTTCTTTTTTTACAACAACACTGCTGCGCAGGATTCCGGTCACGTCATCTACCTTTACCTGACGGTTCACAATCCCATACTCTTTTTCCTGATTTTCTTTTTTGTGCTTCGCAGGGTCCAGCACATTGATAAACACCACCGGGGCGAATCCAAACAGCTCAAAGCTGGCGTACATGGACTGACAAAGCGTGTATGACTCAAAATCCTCACTGTAACCCAGTTTTTTACGGGCATCATCCATATTGTTGCACAGCACTGGCACGTTCACCACCGCCTCCGGGTTGTCTGCCAAATTGACCGGAGCCGTGCCGATTACAACCTGCATCCCCGCCGTTCCTGTTACTGTTTCCGGCAGCGCCGTTCCCTCTTCTATGACGCGGACTCCGTGATAATATTTCTCACTCATCTTTTTCTCCCTTCTGCATATTCTTCTGCTTTCCGGTAGCAGATGCTGATTCCGGAATTTTTATCCCTCAGGTCATGTCTTGCCTGCACGATTCCGCCGATTTCCACCAGTAGCGTATTCAATGCGGGCATTTCTTTTGTCGCCGCCTGCATCTGCGACGTCAGACCGTTGTTGTATACGGTTCCTGTCGCTGCCACTCCTGTGATAGACGGTCCCAGATACATGACCGTTTTTCCTGCCACCTGTTTTGTAGCTCCTTTTTTCTCAGGCATATCTGTCCTCCTTTTTGGTAACAAAAAAGGTATCCCATGTCATCGACATTGCGCCGACAAAATATGGATACCAGTCCTCATCGTTCAAGACCCATTCGATCCCGTCTTCATCGTTCATCCGGTAGCATCCATTCAGTACCGGATCCTGCACAAACCGTTCCATCACTTTTTCAAAGATATTTAAAAGCGTCTGATGCCCCTTATTTTCCAAAGCTTCATCATAAACTCCAAATATCAGTTCCGTCGTGATTTTATTTGTGCTCCCGAGCGTTTCTAACTTGCCTCCATCAAATCTGACAACACAGAACGGATATGGATCCATTCCATCCATTTCTTCATCCGGCATCAGCTTCCCTTTTCCGACTTCCTGCCGCCGCTTCGGAAGCGTCTGCGGATACGCTTTCATATGTACCAGATTTCCCTGTATATCATAAAAAAGCATATCTTTTAAAATCTTTTCAATTTCATCCCCCAGATCCTGCTGCAGCTGAAACCCTGTCATATCATCCTCCGATCACCGCATGCATATGCTTCAAAAGCTGGCTGCTCATTTCATTGTGGATCTCAGCCCACATGCTATTCCGCACATACACCATTCCGGCGGCCTGCGCCTTTGAGATTGCCATAATTTCACCGATCTTCTCCCGGTTTGGATAATTTTTCATGTACTTTCCGGGTATTCTCCTGAAAATACCCGTATGGCTGGAAACCGCTCCGCTCTTGGACACATTTTTCATGGATGTGACAAACGCTTTATACGATCTTCCACCGGAGGTGATCTCCAGTTTCTTCATTGCACTTTTGGTCAATACCATTGCCTGCGCGGCCTTTTTCTTGCTGTTTTTTTTCGTTTTAAATCCCGCACGCAGCCCCAGCATCTTCCCCGCCACCCGGATCATGGACTCCAGTTTGTTTTTCTTTGCCGCTTCTCTTTTCACATCCGACTTTTTAAATGCAGATCTCTTGATCGTATACTCTTCCCTTGTTTTCTGGTGCAGGCTTTCCTTTGTTTGGGCACTTACATCATTGATCGCTTTTTTCAATACTTCCCGCATTGACGCCCCTTTTCCCATCTCTGTCAGCCTATCCTGAATCACATCTAATGTCGCCTGATATGGCTCAATCCTTACGATCATGATCTGTTTGCCTCCAGACTGATGGAATAGATTCCCATTTCATCCTCTGCATCTGTGATCAGGTAATCCCTTCCATCCATATTCAGCACCTTTCCCGGCGATGGGAGCGGTCCAAAATCTTTTGCATCCACATAAAAAAGAAGCTGTCTCTTGTGCAGCTCCCCGTCCTTGTTACGCATCCTTTTTTCCCGCTCTGTCAGTTCATTCTCATCAATGATGACCAAGACTTCTACCCCGTTGATCTCATGGATTTCTCCAAACTCCGCAAAATTCAGGAAGACATTTTTAATATCTTCCTGAATCATATCCTTGAATCCACCCATATCATTCCGGCTCCTCTGCTTCCATTTCCGGGAATTCGTCATCTTCGTAAAATACATTTTCTGCGGAAATCCTGTCAATCAGTTCTTCCTTACTCCCGCTTTTCTTCAGACCCATTTCGTCTGCCAGGTTCCTTAAATCCTCGACTTTCATTTCCCGCAGCTGTTCTTCGTCCAACCGTCCTGTCTGCAGATGTTCTCCCGATTCCTCATCTGGATTATCTTCCTTTTTTTCTTCTGACGGGTACTCTTTTACCTCTGCGGCAACCTCCATACGAATCAGTCTCTCCCCCGTCTTCTGGTCAACCTCAAATGGGCAGTCTTCCGAAGTTTTCACCACAATTCGGCCATTTTCTTCGCTTCCAAACATCCCTGCAACCATCCGAATCTTCATATCCTGTGTCCGCCTTTCTTAAAACAGCACCTTTGCCTTGATCGTGGAATTTTTCACATTCGGAACGGCAAGCGGTCTTGATTTCTGTGTAAGGGTTCTGATGGAATCCTTCACATTGGTTACCATGTGGGGGACCCGCTTCGCCATATAAGTATGGAATTTTTTGTCAGATTCTTCCATCTGTGTCACTGCACCATAAAGGAATTTCCCAGTATTTGGCGCAGTCACTGCGATAGAATCTTCCGGAACAAAACTCTGTTCTTTTCCGTTCTCATCCACATATTTCAGCGTATATGACAGAATTTCCAGCACAGTCCCATCTACTACGATCTCGCCGTAGGAAGTGGCGCCCGCCGCCATTTCTTTCGGCTCCAACTTTCCAATCTGGATTCTGCGGTTATCCAGCAGCTTTAAAAAATAATCATTTCTCATGATTTCTGCCGCCACATTGCTTCCGATCAGCAAATCTGATACAGGAACGCCTCTGCTCTTCATGCTGCGCACGATTGCCGTCAGGTCCTGATACCACTTGTCATTATTCACATTCCATGCAGCGCTGGGGACATATACTGCCGGATCCTGCTCCTCATCATAAAAATGAATCTCAAACTCTTCGTATTTGTTCCCACCGTACTCATCCGCATAATGGCGCATGGAATAGCCGTTTTCAAATAGCGTCTTCGCCGCCATGTACTCTTCCCTCTGGTCGATCATATCCGACAATTCCACCAAGTCCTGACGCAGGATTGCTGCCTCCCTCTCTTCCGGCTTTCTTCTGGAAAACAGGGTTTCCCCGAACTGCCTTTTATTCAGGTTGTCGATTGTCAGGATTCTTTCCGGCGCAACATACGGAGGGGTTAAGCGCTCTGTTTTATACCCTTCTCTTCCCACAAGGATGCCGCCCTTTCTCGGAATCACACACGGAGCCATCTTTCTCTTGTACTCATCCTTATAGTCAACAAGGACATCTTCCGTCGCGAAGATGGTCTTATCATCCGAAGGGAAATAACGGTCTCTCAAGAAAACCGGCTTCGGTGGAATCAGCTGAACTGCAGTTACCATCGTCTGGGGTTCATAAATGTTAATCATTGTTCTTTTATCCTCCTACATCATAATTTTATCAAGAAAAATCCCGTTCTTACGCAGTGCATCACGGTCTTTTTCCGTAATCGTATACTCTTCTTTTACAATCAGCGCATTTTCAGCAAATTCTCCTGAGCGATATGCCGCCCCAACAGTATCCCCGCCTGATGCATCCACCGTATCTGCCAAAATATAAGCCGCCTCCGCCTCTTCAACCGTCCCGCGGATAACATACTTTCCAGTTTCCCCGTCCTGCTCCAGCAGTGTTCCGCGCTCCAGCTTCTGCCCTTCTTTAATTACCACTGCGCAAACATCAACCGGGTGCCGGTTTCCCGCAATCAGATTATCCATCCCGCATGTTCCTACCTGCTCTCTGCCGTTCCAGCTCATTTCTGCTCTCCTTCCTGTGCGATTCCCGCAATCAGCGCCGCACCATTTCTGATATCGTCCTGCATCTTCTCCTCTTTCGATTTTGTTCCACTATTCGGTGCAGGTTTTACTCCGTTCACTCCGGAATTCTCGGTGTCTTTTTTCATCCCTTCCAAAAAGCCATTTCCAATCTGGCTCTGCCGCTTCATAGCTTCAAACGCCAGTGTTTTGGCATCCATGGGATTTTCTCCAAATTTTGCATTTTCCACCATCTCGGCATCCCCAATGCTGTTTGCAATCTCATCGATCTCGCGGATTCTGTTTCTTTCTGCTTCCACTGCAGCTCTTACAGCCTCATCTTGTCCACTCTTTCCCTCTGAAAGGATTTCGTTATACAGTCCCGGCTCATTTTCCATCAGTTCCTGTTTGTTCATTTTTCCTTTTCCTCCTTTTTGCTGATTCGCTATCGTAGCCGGTTCTTTACCGGAATCTACCTTCTTTACAATCTGCAGATTTCGCGGCATCGAGAAAAACGCAGATGCCGGAAAACTTATCCCATTGGAAATGACCGTTTTCTTATCTTCCGTCACTCCTGCCGATACCTCTCCTTCAATCATTTCATCTGCAAATTTTTCATCGATTGCTTCCTGTCCTGTCATCCAGCTGTCTTCTGTTATCATCCTTTCCAGATCAGTTTTTTCCCTGCCGGTCCGCTCTTCATACGCGGCAACCAGAGACTTCTTTCCCGCCTCCAGCTGTTTTTCCACCTTCTTGATTCCCTGAACATCGTACCTCCCATAAATGTAGCACGACGGTTCATGAATCATAATCTGGCTTCCCTTATATACCTTTCTCGTATTTCCAGCCTGAAAGATTGCCACCGCAGCCGACGCGCATAGTGCATCCGCCACTGTGATAACCTCTGCATCCAGTTCCTTCATCCTGTTTGCAATGGCAAGCCCTGCGTATAAATCCCCACCCGGAGAATTAATCCTTACAGTAATTTTTGATTTCTGCTTGTACTTTTCCAGATCATCCAAAAACTCCTTTACGCAAATATACAGGCCTTCTACCTTTTTCCCTGTCCACCAGTTTACCGGCACCGTCTCCACGACTTCCCCGTACATATTTACTTCCAGCTCATCGTCCCCGATTTCGGTAAAATTATAGGCCTTCAACACCCCTGCTTCCGGCGGCGCCATTCCTACTTCATTCATAATCCTGCACCACTGTCCCATTTTCCTCTCCTCTCCGTCAGCGCGTCCTTAACCGCTGCATAAACTGCAGCCTGAACCAGATTTTCTTCCCGGTTTTTCATCTCCTGTCCCTGACCAAATACATCCTGTTTCTTCTCCTCTTCCCGCTGGATTTGATCCATGTTATGGTTCCAGTCACTCCCGTTGATGCGGATTGCAGAATCTGCATTCGTGGAAAATCCTGCTGCCACCGACATGACCTCCGCCGTCACTTCTTTTACTGGATCAAGTTGTCCTTGTGTCGGTCCGATCCATTCACAGCCCATCCAAGCATTCCTGACCAGCGGATCCTGAAAAAAGCCCGGTGCGGAAATCCTCCCCCTCGCCACAGCTTCCGCCATCCAGATTCCATACACAGGCGAGCAAAAATCATCCACAAACCACTTCCGATACATCCGGAACGCTTTCCATGCTTCCAACAGTGCACCCCGCGATGCGGAATAGCTGGAATTGAACTCCTTCATGAGAATATCCCTCGGGATTTCGAGCGCCGCGCCCATCTGTCCACACATTTCTTTCATAAAACTTCCAAATCCGGACGCTGGGCGCTTAGGATCGCCAAACTCAACACTTTCGTCAGGATTCAGGTGTACCACATTTCCCGGCCCCATCTCATACTCATTCGGATCGTAGCTTACCTGCTCTCCCCTCTCCTCCCCGACTTCTCCGATCGGGAACTCGTCCTTATTGGTATTGGTTTTAATAAAGGCGGTAAAAAAGCTTTCCACCACCGCAGCCGTGATCTCGCTTTCTGTATATCTTCTGGTCTGCAAAAGCGGTTCGATGATCTGCGCCAGATACGTCACTCCCCTGTACTGCTCCGGCCGCTCCGCATTCATAATATGCAGCACGTTCGGCAAACCGGTTTGTTTTCCATAGGCTTCCACCCTTGTATACTTCGTTTCTTCCAGAATCGTTTCGTATGGATGCCTGTTCCGGAAATGGTATGCCACCACAGCGCCGTCCGGATCTACCTCTACGCCGTCGTAAATCGTATTTTCTCCCCGCTTCGCCGCTGTAACATTCCACATCCCCGTACTTTCCGGCGTGGCGCACCTGTCTGCCTCTACAACGTGGAGCCGCAGGGAGTACGGCATCCAGACCGTCGGTTCTTTCTGTTTTTTCAGTACAAACACATCCCCGGACGCCAGCCACGATGTAAAGCAAAGCTGCTGCATCGCATAAAAATTGTTGATGCCGGTCGCATCGCAGGCACTTTTATTTTCCGCCCATAGGGCAAATTCCGCCTTGACCGTTTTTTCCCAGCGGTCTGCCGCTTCTGCGCTCAGTTTCAAAAATTCTCTGTCAATCTTTGGATTCATTTTCAAACCAAGCCCGATGACATTCGTGCGCGGCGTTTTGATCGCGCTACTCGCAATCGGTGCTGCCATATACAACATTCTGGCGCGTTCCCTCAACGTCTGGTTATTGTAATCAATATCCTCATGCGCGCTTCCGGACTGTGCTAAAAATCCTCTCAACGCCCGTCTCCGATAGGATGCACCTGCTTCCCCATATCCTTTTCCAAAACTTGGATATATTACATTTCCCATTCCATACTCCCTTACCAGTCACGCGGGATCACTCCCACGATTTTCCTTGGTCTGACTCCCGCCAGAATATCTTCCATTTCTTCGATTTCTGTTTCCAGTTCGTCAATTGCTTTCCTGACTTCCGCAAGGTCTAGATTATATCTTGCCGCATTCCGGCTTCCTACCCCATAGCTCTGTACTCCATCCTTGGAAAGCATGTAGGCCTCTTTTTCTTTATAGAGATCAAGCCGCTTCTTTTTATCCTCAATTTTTCTTTTCAATCGCTCCCGTTTTACCATTCGTCCTGCACCGCCTTTCTCTGCGGCTGCCTCCTGTATACCTTTTTCATCTGCTTCTGCGGCTTTATATCGTGCAGCCTTTGGAAAATCTTCTCCAGATTCGGATTCAGCGCCCGATATGCCGCATTCGCATAATTTCTGCAGTCAAGCGCCTCGTTCCGATTATGCCCATCTAATTTCTTCCACGCCCATACAACGCCTTTCGCCGTAATCTTGCTTACCATCGTTTCCGACAACAATCCGTTGAAAAAATTAGAATCATAGCCTTTCCCTTCATTTTTCGGGAAATGGTACCGGTGGGTTTCCTCATTTTCCCGTTTCAATCCCGAATAGATTCTTTCTTTTCCGGCATCTACACCGATAATATAAAGAGGCGTGGTGCCAACCACCACGCCATCTTTAACAATCTTTGCCCTTCCCGGCGGCCCGATATAAGGAACCCCTTCCCCACCGCGCCCTTTTATTGCAAACACCCGCTTCATCAACCTCTTGCGGCAATTTTCATATACTTCCTGCGTATAATGTCCACCGGAATCCACGAATGTGATAGAAACTTTCAAGCCTTTCCCATCTTTAAATTTCCAAACCCGGTCTATAATTCCGTCCAACCGCTCCCACACGTCGGCTTCCAGCGGTTTCCCCATGATATAACCTTTTTCAATTCCCCAGTTTTCCCGGTTCATCCCATATCCGACAACCTCATATTCCAGCCGGTCGTCCTGTGTATCGACGCCGCATGTCAGACACAATACCCCATCCGGCAACTCCGCGTCATACTCCTCCCGACGTCCCATCAGCTCATCTTCATCCATCGCCTCTCCCTGTTCTTCCCACAACTGCCCAAACAGTGTATTGTACACCGTTTTCATTTTCTGGGGATCGCCCTGTGCTTCCAGAAATTCCAGCACAATTTTTTTCCATGGCATCCACGGGCTGGAAAACGCATTGATCCAAAATGACCGGATTCCGTTTTTGTAGGCTTCCGAATTTTTTGCAACCCATTTTTTCGGCTGTTTTTTTATCTCCTGCTCCCCAGATTTGCATCCGCAGGCCGGGCATGCATAATCAACACTGTCTACAACATAATGTTTTTCCTTTCCTTCCCCGATCCGATGCGCTTCATACCGGATATGGTCAAATTCAATGAAATTGTACTCCCCGCAATGCGGACACTGCACACACCAGTATTCCTGCGTTCCCCGTCCAAAGGATTTTTCAATCGCGCTGTATCCCTTGACCGTTGGTGTCGATACCTCGACCATCTTATAATTATAAAATGTGATGGTACGCGCCTCCACCAGTCCCCACGGATCGCCTTCTCCTCCAGCATCCTTCGCCCATCTGTCCCGCTCATCGCCAAATACATACCGGCACGGTACGGATGCCAGCGACGCCGGGGAGTTTGACCCTGTGATCGTGAGCATTCCTCCGGGATATGATTTTTTCAGCATCGTATTGTCACTGTCCCGGCTTTTGGATACCGCGATCTTTTTCCGAAGCGGCCTTGTGTCCCGGATCATCGGCGCGATCCGGCGCTTTGCCATATCTTTCCCGTTGTCTACTGTCGGCAGGACAAACATTGCCGGCCCCGGGTCAATATCGATCATATAAGAGATCATATTCATTTCCATCTCCGTCTTCCCTACCTGTGAAGATGCCGCCACCGCTATGCGGTGTACTTTCGGATCCGTAAATGCATCCATGATCTCTTTCAAATATGGCGTCCTTGATGTCCTCCACGGTCCTGCCTCTGCACTGTTTTCCGGGGACAAGCGCCGGTATTTATCCGCCCACTCAGATACCGTCATCTGTTCCGGCGGCTTAAAATTTATCACCGCCCTTTTGATACTTTTATTCAGATTTACAAATTCATCATCATTCTTCGTCCTGCTCGTCGTCATCGAGCCAGCCCCTTCTGTTTCTTACCCGCTTTCTATATTCTTCCGGATTATATTCATAATTTGATAAATCCTCCAAAATGGCGTATATCTCTTTTTTCAAACATTCCGAAATTTCCGTTGCATCGTCTATATCTGCCAACTCCACGGATACCCTTCCTGGCATCGCCATAAGCGATGATCTGATAACCAGCGCAAGATCCGCTGTCATATCTTCCACATCTTCCGCTGCGTGGAGCCGTCCTTTCAGCTCCATCAATTCCAACTCAACGATTTCTGCCTTTGCAGCCTTGATCCGCGCATCCGCCGCCGTCTTTTCTTCTTCGGCAGACGAATATTTTTTTTCTTCCTTTTTCGCCACATAGCTGCAGTATTCCCGGATGACTGTGTATAAGTTGTACTGATTTTTCCCTTTTACCTTTTCGCAGGTCAAAATCCCCGATTTTGTCAGATTCTGCACCGTTCTGATCCCTTTTCCAATGATGTCCGCTACTTCCTGTGTAGACACCATTTTCTTCAAGTTATCCACATTTTCCACATCCATCGCCATACCCCAAACGCACGAAATTGCCAAAAAAAATTTTTCAAAACTAGCGAAATGACGCGCTCGTCAGCCCCGCATTAAGATTTTTTCTCTCACAGTACCTTTGGGGCGGATGGACCTTCCGGGATTCGAACCCGGGACCGTCCGGTTATGAGCCGGCTGCTCTGACCAGCTGTGCTAAAGGTCCGTATGCAAAAAGGCACTGCCAATACGCAGTGCCTTTGATGGGCGGGGCTGTTAAGTATTTCTCAACACTTAACATGCTACTATATTATCACACTTGACATGAAAAAAGCGGCCATCTTTTATAATTCGCCCAGATTTTTCCCAACCTCTTTAATGAAATCTTTGCACACTCGCCGCATCTGTCTCTCGGAATAGCTGGCGCACCGTGTCATCCACATGTATGGCATATTTTTGTACCGATCAGACCAGAAGCGAATCCGGATGATCTTTTTGTGTTCCTCCCTGACCTTCTCGTATGCTTTTTCTACCGCGTCGATTTCCCGCTGCAGTCTCTGCATGTATGGAGAGTTCAGTTCGATCACCGCCTGCTCCATCTTGTTTGCCGGAAGATTTCCCCGCGGAAGCCCGTCCTGTGACGGCGAACTTTCCAGTAGCTCTTCCCTTTTATTTCTGTACAGCTCAATATTTTCCGGATATCTCCGGATGACTTTCTGGATCATCTGCCAGCTGTCTCTTGGTATCTGCTGCATTTGTACCACTCCTTTTGCTATACTACATATTTTTCATGTGACCTCTTTAAATCTTCTTCCTTGAGGTCCAGATAAATCTGTGTCGTACCGACTTCCTCATGCCCGAGCATCCTTGACACCTGTTCAATTGGCATGCCACGCCGCAGGGCAAGCGTTGCGCATGTCCTGCGGAATTTCTGCGGATTCGCCTGTTCTACCTCCGCTCTATCCGCAATTGTCCGCATCGTACTTTCTACCGCAGAGGTTGTTATGTGCCCTTCAGTCAGATTGTTTCTATCCATCCACCAGTTTTTCCGTGACTCTTTCCTATCCATTTCCTTTCGTTCCCGCATGTTCTTTGCTCCTGGAAGCAGATATGGATTCTCATCCCGTCGTTTTGCCAAATAAACCTGTACTGCCAGCTCTGCCTTTGCGTTCAGGTATACTTTTCTGTCCTTTTCCCCTTTTCCATGTACCGTGATTTCATCTTTCTGTATTTCATCAATCCGAATATTTACCAGCTCTGTCACTCTGCAGCCTGTTGAAAGCAATACTTCAATCATCATCTTCTGCATCTCTCCGTCAGCCGCCATCCGGAGTCGTTCAATTTCCATCTCTGTCAAAGCTTCCTTGCGAACCTTTTGTTTTTTTATTTTATGAACTCTCAGCATGGGATTTTTTTGAATAATTTCCTCCGCTGTCGCCCATGCATAGAAGCTGCTTAAATTCCTGTTTACCTGTCTATTATTTTTAAAATGCCAAACGAAAAGGCTACATATCCTTCTGCTAATCCGATAAATGCATCATCAAGCATATATTTAATTATTGCTTGGATTTCTCTGCCAGAATACTTAATATTATCCCATTCTTTTAAAACAATGCTGTCTCCAACCTGGAAATCTCTATCATTTTTTCTGATTTCGAATGTCTTTTTCCCATCCAAAATTGCTTCGAAATACTTAGGATATATTTTTAATTCGTGTGTTTTGCTCATACTTCCTCCACTAAACTTTCAGTTTAAACCCATAAGCGTCTCATATTCTTCTGATTGCCTGCTTATTTCTTCCAATTCCAGAAACTCTTTGTACGAACATCCCTGTGCTTCTACGCTTAACATTTTCTTTTTTTTCATTTCCTCCAATTCTTCCAAACTGAATTTCCTATATCCGATCCCGTCATTTGTAAAACCACCGGACTGATATACTACACATTTTGACATTGGCTTGACCTCTTTCAGTTTGGCAACGGCTCATGATCCTTATCTCCTGCTATTGCTTCCCGAATCCTGTCTGCAAACAAGGCACATGCTTCATCCACAGATGATATATTGTCCCTTATATCCTGAGTCGGTATATCAAGTTCTTTTCCAAGTTCATAGAATACATCACAGACACCATCTGTATAAGTTGATTCTTGTTCCGTCTTCTCATAATTTGTACATTTAAAAAGATTTTCAGCAATATCAAGTCCTTTGTTAACTCCCTCCATGTAAGATCTTTCTTTTTCCGATCTAAGCTGTGAGGCTCTTTCCTGCATTACTCTTGACTCATCAATCGCTTTCAGAGCCTTATCTGTGTCAATATTTTCCGCTTTATACATTCTTTTTACCTCCACTAAACTTTAATTTTCCTGACATAAATCTTTGAAATTCCATCCGCACACTGTCCCCGGTCGCCTTCCGTCCCAGCTTTGCCGCCGTCTCTTCCCATGTAAGTCCCTCGAAGATCTTCCACCGGATGATTCGCTGCATCCGTGCCAGGATCGTAACCATCCAGCGTTCCACCTGCACCCGTGTCTCTTCGGCAGCCGCCCGGCGGTCTGCCAGCAGCTTTTTCTTTTCCAGCAGGCGCGTATCGACCCGCATCGAAAAGGTTGTCCCCTCGATTTTGAAATGCTGCGCGTTGTATGGAAATTCCGGGTTGCTGCCTCTTACGCTGTCCTGCGTTGTCTCGCTCTGCTTATCATGCAGCCGCCTGGTCTGCTGCTCGGTCTCCCGGATCAGCTCACAGGCGTCTATGTAGTCGGACAAAAGTTTCTTATCCATCGGTGCCACTCTCACTTCCTCCGTTAAATTCCAGTTTTGCATCCACTGTCTTTCCTCCCAACCCTGCTGATATCTTTTGATATTACAATTTCCTCTCCGATCTTATATATCAGGACTGCTGCCAATATCAGCATCCCTGCTGCCATCATCACCATATATCTTGTCCGCATCGCTCCACCTCCGACTATTCTTTTCCATTTTTCAGTTCATCCCCGCCGTCCGGCCGATCAGGCTTTCTTTGCATCCCCGGCGATTTCAAATAAGTACATGCCTTTGTAATGTTTCTTTTCCCTTGCGTACCGATTGACGCGTCCTTTCGGAATCCCTGTCACCGCTTCTACGCCCGTCGCCTGAAACGTTCCGATGTACCTGCCCTTTTTATAAATCCGGTACGCACACGCTACGCCTTTCATGGTTATCACCCATTCCCGAAATATAACCTTGGAAACTTCCGTTTGCTTTCTGAAATCTCTTTCGTCGTCCCGTCTTTTGTGTACGTCTTCCCTGCCCACTGTGTACAGAACAGCTCCGCATTCGTTACCCCGAACCGCATTCCGGATTTTTTTCTGACCAACACCCAGTGCGGATACTGTTTGATAACCGTCACCCTGATCCATTCCACCTTTTTCCGTTCCTCGCGTTCGTTCAGTGGATCGCGTACTCTTATTTCTTCTCCCGGCAAATATTCCCGTATCGGAAGCATTTGACACCTCCCCGGCGGGGACTCTGCCCCGCCTGTTTTTTCCCGTGATATTTAGCATTGTTGTCGTTTACAGTTTCTTCAGGTGTTTCAACCATCTCACTCATCCCACTTATGGTAAGTTACCTTTTCTTCCGCCCATCCTGGATACAGGAAACGCATCCTCGCTTTCAGCAGCTCCCGCATTTCGCTTTCCAGGCCTTTGTTGCCGTTATCCATCAGCGCATGATGTTCTACGCAGCCCAGGACGCCGTTTTCCTCGATCCCCATTCCCAGCCTAGCTCGCGGAACGATATGCATAATCTGCAGACCGCCTCCTGATCCGTGAATCAGCTCCATGTGATATCCCATTTCGCAAAAGACACACCTTTCGCCGTCCCGCTTATGTATTGCTTTTCGCGTCTTCGCCGTGTACTCCAGCTTCCGCGTCAGTTTCTTCGCCACTCTCCGGTTCAACTCCTTCCTCCTTTGCCACGTCCCCGATCTCCATCTGTCCTGGGATCTGCCCCGGTGCTGCCGGAATGACTTCAAACTGGAGCGCCACATAACCCGGTACAAGTCCGCCGTGGTCTTTGATCAGATGCGTGATCTGGATATCGATCTCAATGCCAGTTTCTTCCCCGTTCTTCTGGCCAAACAGGTGGATAATATTTTCAACGCAGAACGGATCTTTCGTCCGCAGGATCAGAAAGCGCTGTCCGGAACGGATATCTTTCAGGAGGTTGCTTCCGATCGGCACGCGGTACTCCGCATCTTTCTTTGGCAGCTCTTCTTTGAATTCCTTCTTTTCCTCCGGTTCCTTCCACGAAATCCCGTCTCCTTTGGGCGTTCCGTGTGGCAACAGCTCCGGTCCGATCTCTTCCGGAACACCTGCTGCCTGCTCTGCCTCTTCCTGCCTCATCTCTTCCCGCTCTTCGTTTTCCGGAATATTCTTTTCCGCGCCCTGGCTTCCTGGTTTCGGTTCTGCCGCTTTCGTTACTTTTGACTTCGGATCGAGTTGCACCGGTGCAACTGAGCTGTTTTCGCCGTAAGTCTTTGCCCAGCTTTCTTCCGGCGTGTCTCCCTCCATCAGGAGGCCGATTGCTTCCATTATGTCATCCCAGGAATATTTTTCTTTCTCCCCGGACCGGACATTGATCAGCGCAATGTCCTGATCTGTGCCGTGCAGAGTAATCATCAGGCGTCCGATCCCAGCCACTCTGACGCTGTGCATTCCTTCTCCCGCTGGCGCCAGGATGTCCATGATCTCCCGCTGAATCTCCGGCCACTTCGTCTGCTGCCACCCATTCCATATCTTCCACACATTCCATATCTTCCGGTGCAGCTCTGGGATGTCATGTCCCAGCTGGTACATCGCCCTTTTCAGGTTGTTGTCCAAAAGCTCTGTGTCAAAGTCCTGCTGCTCCATCATCACTTCAAGGTCCGTGACTTTCTTTTCCTCTTCCACTTCGTCCTTGATCTTCTGGATATCCGACTTGCTGTAATCCGGCGTCAGCTCTTCTGTGATTTCTTCCGGGAGCAGGAGCATAACGGATAACTTCGCGCGCCCCATTCCCCGGTACTGGTCTTTCAGTCGGTCTGAATAGCCGTCCTCTGCGAATCTGTCATTGATCGCAATAAACCGGGATACTGCCGACTTGTCCAGACCATATTCTGCGGCGGCAAAATCCGTTACACTCTTGTAGCCTGACTCCTGCAGCACCTGTGTGTCCCGCGCAATCTTTAAGTAATAGCCGATCTGTACAAAGCCTTCCTCAACCCGCTCCACTACTGCATCCATTGATGCCTTAAAATCCACATAACTGTTCTGGATTTCCGTTTTTTTATAGTTCAAAATCTCCATCACACTGCCTCCTGAAGTTCTACTTTCTCTTCTCCCAATGTTCCGCTTTTTAACCGGTCTATATAGTCATTCAGCCATTTCTGCATCCGCTGCTCATCCGGCTTTCTGTCATGTGCGCCGTACCACTGCCGGATTCGATGCTGTTTTGCATCGATCTCCACTGTGATATATGGGATTTCCGGTGCTTCCTGCTGCCGCAGGAATAAAATATAGCTCTCGCCCTCATTGTGCTTCCGGAGATAATTGTCCCCGCCCACGCAATGATGCAGCAGCCTGCCTTCTGTCACGATCTCTTCCGCCGACCTGGCGGGGCGGATCAGGAACGCTTCGTCTTCCCAGAAATACTGTCTTCTTAGCTTCCTGTAATTGATCCGGATATTCGGGAACCGGATCGCAACCTCCGTCATCCGCTTATCCACTTCTTTCTGGTTCTGCTCTGTAATCATTGCCGTATGCGCTTCCCCTAGATTCCTGGGTTGCAGATAAACGGTGTTTGTCATGTCATATCCTAGTGCCTGCCTCATGGTCAGGTAGTCAACATACGTTGTTGCTGTATTTCGAAGCATGTTCGCAGCGCAGCTGAGACCTGTCCCGTAAACGCACCCGGCATATTTCTGCACCCGGTTCAACAGCTGCCGAAGACTCATATATGTCAACACGATTTCCAACTGTCCGCGCCCCAGCTGTGTTTCTGTCAGATGCTCTATCTCCTCCTCCGTCCACGCTGCGTTCATTCTTTTTTCCATTTGCAGCGTTTCCAATGTCGGGATGTCCCCATGCTTTCTGATCAAAAGCCGGATATGTTCTTTCCGGATTCCAAGGAACTGATCCAGCCTCTTTGCAGACTCATTTCTCACAATGCCGTATTCGCAGCGAATCAGCTTCTTCACTACTTCCGTCAGACCCATTTTGACCAGCATTTCCAGCTGCGGTGTCTCCATATATCGTCTAAAATAATCTGCCGGGTTAAACTCGCTGACCTGAGAAGCATATTCCCGGATCGCACTGTACTGGAAGATCGTCCCCTGCAGCTGCCCATATGTCTCTGCCATAACCGGCGCGGCTTCAATGTTGATATTCCCATTTCCATACAGGTTGCAGTCATCCCAGAAGTCCTTTCCATCGGCATAACTGTGCTTGTGATAATCCGTCTGAATTTTTTCTCCCGGATAAAAATAGGTCCTTGCAATTTCCACTCCGGAGAGTTCTTCGCTCGCGTTGTGCATTTCCAATCCCTTTTCCCCGGCGATCAGCCCCAGCCGCCAGGTTTTTGACACCTGAATATACCGCAGCACCATCCCAACTTTTTTGTATTTCTGCCCGAGAAACAAATGAATTTTTCTTTCCTGCTCTCCGCGGACTTTTCCCTGGCATTTGTATTCCCCATGCGCCCTGCACATCGGACACGTTCCGAAATCCCCTTGCCTTGGTTCTTCTTCCAGATGCTCAAACTGGGATTCGTAAGAGATCCCACTTTTCCATCGGATGTCCGTGACACCCCCGCATTTACTGCATGCGATCTGGGCGCGGCATCCACGCTTTTTGTAGTACAGGTAGTGTCTTTCGTGGAAATACAGTCGATCTGCCCGAGTCAGGATCAATTGCTCTGGGAGCGGTCCTGTGTGCTCCGTCCGATCTTTCAATGCCCGCTGCCTGCGCTCATACTTCCTGTTCTCGGCTTCCCGCCGTTTTATCAGTACGATATTGTTTTCATGCGTATAGATGTATTCCCACCACCTATCTTTCGGCCAGATGGGTTCTGTACAAAATTTCCTGATCCTTCCCAGATCTGCTTCGTCCAGAAGGGTATTCTTTGCTACAGCCGTCTTGTAAAAATCCTTCCGGTCTTCCGGTTCATTCCAAATCAGTCCTCTGTCATAATAGTGGTCCACCTCAATTTTTTGCTTCGTCCACTCATCGGCTTCCGGAAAATAGTTTCCAAAGTCCTTTTTCGTCAGCACGATCCGAACCAGCGGGATTTCTTTTGCATCCCCGCGATTCCTGTATACCTCCAGAAGCAGGTGCTGCTCCCCTGCGATCTCTTGCAGTGCCGTTACGCCAACATACTTTGCGGTGCGCTTTCGAACTACTTTCGGCAGTGTCAGATACGGGATTTTCTCAATCGCTTTTCTTTTCATGCTGTCCGCCTACTTTCCCAGATAATATTCTGTTATGATCCGGCGTGCCGTCGCCATTCCGGGAATTCCGAGTGTGCAACGGCCGGCAGTGACACCTGCTGCCTTTAAAATCTCCTTATCCACCGGGTGCTGGTTTCCAAACGACCATTTCAGCAGCGCAGCGATACAGCCGTCTAAGCTCTTACCTTTCTTCCTGACTGCCGCCGCCATATCCATACTTTCCCCACAGCGGATCATGATGTAGGATAACCAGTCCTCCATAATCTCTGCCGGCTTTAACTCAGCGGACTCCACTTTCAGCTTTCCCAGCGCCGCTGACAAGAGAGAACACAGCTCCGGCGTCACGCCGTCAATGAAGTCCTGCGCGTCCTCCCTATCCAGACCGTTTTCCTGTGCAATCGCAAAGATCGCATCTGTATCGCCTTCCGCTTTCTGCCCATCGGCCGCAGCGTTGATCTCCTCCGCACTGTCAAATTCCCCGAATTTTTCGTAAAGCATTTGTGCCTCCTTCTGCGGGCTCGCCCCGCCCATCGTATTTTTCAGCTCTCCAGCGTCGTTTTCATCGTCTTTGTACGCTCAACCTTGATATTCCCTTTTGAAGTTTTGGAGATTTTTGCCTTGATCTTCCGTTTCGTGTCCAGCGTGACCGAATTGATCTCTCCTCGGTGCACCGCCGGAAGCGCTTTCTGCAGGATTTCTTCCACCTCCGGCATGTCCTTCTGGAACAGATCGTGTATATTCCGTTCCGCATCCGACACGACCTTTTCCTGTTCCTGCGCATTCATCGCCTGCTCACAGGTACATCGCTTTGTCGCAAGCGTGTTCTTTTCCTCTTCTGTCAGGGTTTTACTATCTTCTACCTCGATCTGGTTAACCTGACCGCAATACATACAGATCCCGGTTTCACTTTTCATTTTCCTTTTGCTCCTTTCCATTCCCGCTGCATCTGGGACTGCATCCAACTCTTATAGCTGTGTTCTTTCCCGTCTTCTACGGTTATTTCCTGTCCTTCCATCCTTCCAGACAGCTGTTCCCAGGCTTCCCGGTGGCTGACCGGCTTTCCTTTGGCGTTCTTCCAGCCTGACGCCTGCCACTGCCTTATCCAGTCATTCTGTAGAGTGTTTCGAACTGTGCCGCATTCAGTAATTACTATAACGGAGCAGTTTTTTCGCAGCCGTCCCATTGCCTCAGATAACGCCCGGATTACAAGCCCATTTTCGTTCTCACAGCCCTCCCCGGATCCGAAGCGTGTTTCCGGCTTACCGTTCCGGATCGCTTCCATCAGGTACATGTACTTCCCGCCCCGTGCCCGCGGGCCGTGAATATCTGTTTCTATGTAGATTTTTACCTTCGGCGACATCGGTGTTCCCTCCTTTCCTCCGGCCGGATCTTCAAAAGCGTGTACGACCGGCACTTGTGCCCTGTTATCGGGTTTTTCCCTTCCCGGACGGAATCCTTGTCCAGGTAATAGCCCTTCGGCACCCTGATTTCTTTCCAGGTTTTCCAGTGCAGATAGAGTTTCTTCTCAGCTTCCGGGAGCGGCATATTCCGTGACAGAGAAAAATCGGACTCCTGCAGACGCGGATCGGTTTTCGGCGTCTTCGTGATGTATGCCGCCAGCTTCTGGAATCCACCCGCCTCATACATGAGCTGGTTCACAACTTTCCCGTGTTGCCATGCCTTTTTCAGAATCAGGTCTGTGTCCTCAATACGGTTAATTACTATATGGACGTGCCACGCGCCCCTCGTCCCGACCTCAATATTTCTGATCCATCGAAGCTCCTTCCCGCGCTTTTTATACTCCAGACGAATGATCTTCATAGCTTCGGCAAAATCCGCCTTTGCCGCTGCCATATCCGGCGGCCGCTCTTCTATCCGGTATGTCAAAGTAGAGAAATAATCGTTTTCATCGAAATACTCCATCAGCCTGATCCTGGCTTTCTTCTCTTTCTGCCACTGGTTCTGTTTTTCTACCTGCTCCGGCGTCGGGGCTTTCCGCTTTTCCCGCTTCTCCCCCGGCGCACCATACCTCGCCGAATGGTATTCGCTTACGACATCCCCGTGCCGCGTCCGTATCACCACTTTTGTATATGCCATCTCCGGTTTCCCTGCCCTATCCTTAATAGTTTTATCAAGCTCGAAATGCGGTTGTTTTCCGCATTTTTCTTGCTTTTTTTATTCCGGAGTGGTATCCTATATACAGGTTTATTGATCGCCACTTCGGCGGCTGGCATGTGTTGGAGCACATGCCTTTTCTTTGCCCTTTTTATCCTGTCTCCTGTCCTTTTACTGCCACCATGTAATAGGCTTTCTGGACAAGTTCATACGGGAACAACCCGTTTTCTATGAAATACCCTGAGTCATCCCGCTTCCCAAACAATTCCTCTTTTGTATGTTCCGGTAGCTCCAGCGTAACTGCAATATTCAACGCCGTATCGTACCGATTCTTCGCTTTAGCGTATTCCTTGTGTTCCATCAGCGTCCGGAACTCTGCCGCCAGGACATTCAGCTTTCCTGCCACTTCTTTTTCGTTTAACATGTCATTCCTCTCAGGCAATTTCCCGATACTCCCGGTGTTTCCGTTCCCTGTCCCGGCGTCTCTGCTTTTCTTTTTCCTCGCGCTCCCAGCTCATAATCCCCAGTACAAAAGCAATGCTTGAGCTAAACAGCATCGCTGACGGCAGCCACATCAGACCAAATTCGTACAGGATGAGCGCGATCGGGATCATCGCTGCTCCGGTTGCCATGTATACGTCTGACCAGTCAATTCTTTTTTTCATTTTGTCCTCACTTTCCGGAAAAGTAGTGATCGCCGCAGTGAAACAACGGTGTCCCATACTTTCCATAACCTCCGGCGGTAAAATAATAGATATAAAATATTTTGCATCTATCTCTGGATGTCTTTTATTGTTATGTGCGTGATTTTTTAATCACACAACGAGAAGAAAATCATAGCCAGCACCCCAGCAAAACCTGAGAGTATTAACACATCTCCCATGCTTCTGGCAGAGTCCATACTCCCCGCCAGAATAAATAATATCAGGCAAGCCGTAGCGGCTATTATGCCCAACAGCCCTAAAACATCATTTTCGTCCATTTTCTTATCCCTACTTTCCGGAAAAGTAGTGATCGCCGCACTGAAATAACGGTGTCCCATACTTTCCATAACCTCCGGCGGTAAAATAATAGATATCCTTCCGGGATCTATGCTCCAATTCCAGCTTTACCGCCAAATAGCTACTGTCTGCCGCCGCCCATACCCGCTCAATCGCCCCATTTTCCCAGGATGTGAACTGATGCTTCTGGGTAATCACTGCCGTAATGTCGTCCGGCCAGTCCGGATCTTCCACTCGATTTAAAACAACTGCTGCCACCAGCCGTTTTCCTTCCAGAGCCTGGTTGCCGGCTTCCGCCTCAACGCAGAGCGCCAGCAGCTCCAGGCTGTCCCAGTATTCCTCTTCGGCGATTTCTTCCGGCGTCTCATATGGAAGCTCTGCCGCGTATACGTTCTGTCCTGCTGACATGATGGATACTGCCAACAGGGCTGCTGCCAATCCTTTATTCTTCAACGTTTTATCCTCTTTTCACTTTGTCTTCTTTAACCGCGTATTAAACCAGTCCTTTGGAGATCATTTTCATGACCTCCTCTTTTGTTTTACCGCGGCTTTTGCCCTGCAGGCGGCGCTTGTATTCATCCAGCTGTCCTCTGTAGATGTAATATTCTGCCCGTCCTTTCCCCTCCCGCTTTACGGCATAACCGATCGGCAGACGATCCTGCCGCAGGAGATACTGCATCACCACGATGTCCATATTCAGTTCTTTCGCCGCATCCTTACATTTCACACGCTCCATCACTGGATCCGGCTTCGCCGCCAACAAACGGTCCAGATCGCGCTGCTGCTCTTCCAGCTGCTTTCTCATCCGCTCTTCATGCTGAGCTGCCACAATATCCGTAACCCGCTGGATACTCTGGGCAAGGCCGTTTTCATTTTTCTTGTAACGATCGCAGAACTCTTCATCGCTGTATCCGTCCTGAAGATAAAATTCTTCGATGATGCCGTACTGGTATTCACTTATATAGATTCCGGTAAGCTCTTCAAATCTCTGTTTTGTCATCTTTTTCTCCTTTTCACCGAATTCAATCGCAATACGATCAACTACAAAACGGGCATCCTGTGATAAAGGCGCTCCTTGTTTCAAACATCTGTTCAACCTCCTTGCATCTTGATTTTTCGTCCCTATCTTTTTATAATTTTGTTAAAATACTTCATTACAAAAGGGGGATTCCATTATGTCATTTTTCTTAATTCTCACCGCAGTAATTGCTCTCATTCTTCTTATCTGCCTGTTCTTCCAATCCAGAAAATCTACTCCACCGGATACTTCAACCTACACACCACCTTCTTACCTTCAGGAAGAAACTATTGCTCAGCGTCCTAAAATCTCTGCAGAGGTGTCAGATGATTTTTACTATGCCGTCAAGCAATATTGCAGCGACCATTCCATGACGACTTCTGCTTTAATTCGAACAGCCGTTTCGGAATATATGAGCAACTCCGCAACTGCCTCAGTTCAGCAGCACATTGATCCGAAGCCAGTTACCAGACGGACTTCCAGTGCTCCAGTCTCCAACCCTACCAGCTCCTGGAAGTGTCCCCGGTGCGGACATATCAACGCTCCCTACATTGGAACTTGTGCGTGCGGTGCAACACGGGAATCTCCCACTCCCGAACGTCCTTACTACGTCAGAACAGATGGTTCCTGGAAATGTCCGAAATGCCATCGGGAAAACGCAAGCTACATTGGAACCTGTGTCTGCGGGTTTGCAAAAGAGTGATCTGTATCCCCCTTCGATATGAAGGGGGATTTTTTTACTCGGCAGTAACACTTTAAGTGGATTTTTTGGACAAAAAAATATTATCAACTGGAATATTATAAATCTGTGACAACATATTTATATCCGCAAACGATGGTACAGATATTCCCTTCTCCCAGTTAATTATTGTTCTTTTTCCTACTTTTAACCTCTTTGCTGCATCTTCTTGTGTCATTCTTGCATTCACCCGCGCAGCGGCAAGCGAAATCTGCAACTTATCCATTTCTATCACCTCTCTTCTTTTACGTTTCTCTTTGTTACAAGCACATTCTACTATCACTTTAAGTGTGTGTCAATACTTAAAGTGAAATTTTTACACTTTTCATATTGCAACATTGTCACTTTTAGTGTATTATCATTATCAAAGAAGGGAGGCGTAACAAAATGCCCGAACAAGATTTTAACGCTGTATTTTCTAAAAGATTACGTTACTATTTATCTCAAAATAATATGACTCAGGTTGAACTTGCAAAAAAACTAAATGTTGGAACAACTTCTGTATATAACTGGTGTAATGGAATAAAAACACCTCGTATGGATAAGGTCGATGCTATGTGCGATCTTTTTAAATGTAGCCGTTCAGATCTGATAGAAGAAAAAACACCATTACTAACCGAAAAAGATGAAAAAGATATCGAAAAAACTCTTCAGGATACTCTGAACCAATTGGAAAGTGAACAGAATGGGTTGATGTTTTCCGGGCAGGCTCTGGATGACGAAACCAGAGAACTTCTGAAAATCAGTTTGGAAAACAGTTTAAGAATGGCTAAGATAACAGCCAAAAAGAAATTTACTCCTAAAAAATACCGGGCAGATGAATAATAGCCCCTTTGCCAATCGGTTCAAAAGGATGTGATAATTATGAACTCAGATCGAATAAAAAGTATTGTCCGTCGGCTCTCTCGAAAACACAATACCAGAGATCCTTTTATCCTTGCGGATGCATTGGGTATTTTAACTGTAACAGAACCGCTCGGAGCGCTAAATGGATACTACACAAAGAAATATCGAATCAAAATCATTCATATAAATAGTTCTTTATCCGAATCAGAACAGCGCTTTGCATGTGCGCACGAACTCGGTCATGCCCTGCTTCATCCGGATGCAAACACACCGTTTTTGACAAAATATACTTATCTGTCCGTTGATAAATACGAGATCGAAGCGAACAAATTTGCTTTGGAACTTCTGGTCCCGGACGAATTGCTTTTGGAATACCAGGATTGCACCATCGATCAGGTTTCCCGTGCTATTGGATACCAGCGAAATCTGATTGAATTGAGAATGAAATAATTATTGATCTGTCGAAAGGAGGTCTTCTCTATGCCTTTACCGAAACAGCACACATACACATCTGAAGACTACTGGAACTTACCAGACGGGCAGCGCGCGGAGCTGATCGATGGGAAGCTCTACAACATGGCTCCGCCCAGCCGAATACATCAGCGGCTCGTATCCCAGTTTACCCGTGTAATCGGTCAGTACATCGCCGATCATCACGGCTCCTGTCAGGTCTATCCTGCCCCATTTGCCGTAAATCTCGACGCAGACGATAATGACTGGGTGGAACCGGATATATCCGTTATCTGCGACCACAGCAAGCTCACAGACAAAGGGTGCAGCGGCGCGCCGGATCTTATGATCGAGGTGGTTTCGCCCTCCAGCAGCCGGATGGACTATATCATCAAATTAAACCTCTATATGTCTGCCGGTGTGCGGGAATACTGGATTGTTGATCCGCTCCGCCAGCGTACCATCGTTTACCGCCTCGAATCCGGAGATGCACCGACCATCTTCGCTTTCAGCCAACCAGTTTCTGTCGGTATTTTCCCAGATCTCGAGATCTGTATAGCGGATCTGATTTAATCGTAAAAAAAAGTTCTGTTGTTGCCAATTATGAAGGCATTTGAAAGAAGGTGTTTGTTTTCTTTTTCTTTGTGTTCGACGAAGATGCTGATACTACTATTCCGGTACAGATCGATGAACAGGATATAAATCCACAGGAATTAGAATTTTTTAACGGGGCCATTCGTAAGGTTTGGCATAAACAGCAGGAGGAATGGTATTTTTCCATTACAGATGTTGTCCAATATTTAACCGACAGTACAGACCCAAAGCAGTATATCAAAAAGATGCGCAAGAGGGATGAAGAATTAAATATGAACTGGGGTACAATTTGTACCCTACTTCCCCTCCCATCTGCTGATGGGAAAAAGCACCGCTCCCAAACAGCTTCCACGGGAGGTACTCTTCGTATTATTCAATCCATACCATCCCAAAAAGCTGAACCTTTTAAACAATGGCTCGCCCGTGTTGGCGCAGAACGTCTGGAAGAAATGGCGGATCCCGAAAAAGCCCTCGATCGCGGTTTGGAATATTATCGTCAAAAAGGGTATCCCGAAAAATGGATAAAGCAACGGCTCCAGTCTAAATCGATCCGTGACAATCTGACAGACGAATGGAAGCGTACCGGCATAAATGACCACAAAGATTATGCCATCCTCACAAATGTACTGACTGCATCTTGGTCCGGCAAGTCAGTGAACGACTATAAAGAATTCAAGGGATTGCATAAAGAAAATTTAAGAGATAATATGACAGACATTGAACTCACGCTCAACCAGCTTGCGGAAGTCTCTGTTACAGCTTTATCCAAAGTCAAAAATCCCAGTGGCATGCCAGAAAGCAAATCTGTTGCCATTGAAGGTGGCGCCATTGCAGGTAATGCCAGAAAGGAGCTGGAAAGCAAACTAGGGCACAGTGTTATCTCCCCACTTAATGCTTCAGATCCGTCTTTGC
>ERZ773245.405-NODE-405-length-50172-cov-7.386216_pt1 | contig 50172 bp, 48 predicted proteins | sample MGYA00580988_ERZ773245 | MGnify/ENA primary metagenome ERZ773245 (study PRJEB29015, sample SAMEA2737792) | human gut metagenome | biome: human gut; feature: human-associated habitat; material: faeces | place: China | collected 2012 ... | reverse complement strand
TTATCTAGTACAGAAAGTCCTCCTACAAGGAGAACTTTCCTACTATATAAAAAAGAGCCCAAATAAAAGAGTTTATTAAGGCTCTTTTTGGCTATTTATATTTTATCACTTGAAATGAAAAATTTAATTTGTTATAATATGAAATAAATTAATAAATGAGGAAAAGAAAATGAAATATGGTTTAAAAGATGAAATATATGATAAAATATTAAATATTGCCCGAAAAAACAAGCAATATAAATTTATATTATTTGGTTCAAGAGCAAGAGGAAAATATAAAAAAGAATCAGATATAGACATAGCAATAAAAGGAAATATTAAAACAGAAGATAAATATAGAATAATAAATGAATTTGATCTTATAAATACTATTCATAAAATAGATTTAGTTTTTATTGAGGAACTTACTAAGAAAGAATTGGTTGAAAATATTGAAAAGGAAGGAGTAGAGATAAAATGAGAAGATTTGAAGAAAGAAAACAAGACCTATTAAATGCAACAGAAAGGTTAAAAGAAGCATTAAAGCAAGAAGAAAATGATATAGTAATAGATTGTGTGTTACATAGATTTGAATTTACATTTGAATTAGCATGGAAAACAATGAAAGACTTTTTAGAATATAATGGAATATCAGAAAATATAGGAAGTCCAAGAGAAATATTAAGACGAGCATTTGAAAGTCATTTAATAGAAGATGGAGAAGAATGGATAGACATGATGCTTGCAAGAAATAGTTTATCACATCTATATGATGAAGAAACATCAAGAAAAATATACAAGGAAATAAAAGAAAAATATATAAAATTATTAGAAAAATTAAACAATAAATTTGAAACTTTAATATAAAAATTGAATAATAACATAAAAAGTGCTATAATTCAGGCATAAGGTAAAAGCCTTATGTTGAAAAAGCTTTTGATATAAAAAGGAGAATAATATATGATTTATACACCCAAAATAAAGAAAGCCATGATAATAGCATATAATGCACACAATGGGCAAGTTGATAAATCAGGAATACCATATATTTATCATCCAATTCACTTAGCAGAGCAAATGAACACAGAAACAGAATGTATTGTAGCATTATTACATGATGTAGTAGAAGATACAAATGTAACATTTGATGAGTTAGAAAAAGAATTTTCACCAGAGATTATAGAAGCATTGAAATTATTAACACATGATAAAAATGTAGATTATTTAGAATATGTAAGAAAAATAAAAAATAATCCAATTGCTAGAAAAGTAAAATTGGCAGATTTGTATCACAATAGTGATCCAAATCGTATGGAAAATCCCACTCAAAAAGATTTAGAGCGTAAAGAAAAATATCGTAAAGCTATTGAAATTTTAAAATATTAAGAAAATAAGCCAGTATCTGAATAGATGCTGACTTATTTTTTCTCATTTTCAATAAAAAATAGATAATTATAAGAAAAACTAATAATCAACATAAAAACTATTAATTTTACATAACAGGAAAATAATGTTAAAATAATTATGTAACCAAGCAAGAAAGGAAATGAATAATATGGAAGAATATTTAAAAGAAAGAAAAAGTAGATTTAATGGATTAAAAATTAAAGGAAGAATAATTGAAAATCAAGGATTAAAAACACACAATCCAGGAAAATCAGACAAGCCAGATCACACACGTGATTATGGAAGAAAGAGCCAAAAAGTAAATGAAAGAATAGCGAGAAAATTAAGACAAAATGAAAGAGATGAAGAAGTAGAAAGTGTAGATACAAGAGATGAATATGAAGAAACTTTAGAATTAGAAGAACTAAAAGAAAGAGCATTAGAAGAAAGTAGCAAACTTCAAATAGGAGAACAAGCAATAGCGGAAAAAATAACTTATATAGAAAATATGGAACAAGAAGAAGCAGAACTTTTAAAACAAGTACAACAAATAAGACTTAAAAGAGGAAAAGAAAAATTAAAACTTATTTCAAATGGTGAAAACATATTAATTTCATTTGAAGAATGGAGAGCATTAAAAGAACAAATATTAGCAAAAGCCAAAAATAATAATATAGGTGGATTAATTTCTTGGAAAGAATATAGATATAATCCATATGGTAATTATACAGAATTAGATGAATATGTAATTAGATTACAAAATCAATTATTACATATATATGAATATGAAAACCAAATACAAGCAAATTTAGAACAATTAACAGAAGAAAGAAAAGAAATGTTAGAAAGAAAAGCACAAGAAGATAGTAAAGAGGATGAAATGATAGGATGGAAAAAAATATTAGGAAATCAATATTCTCTAGAAGAGTCATTTGATATTGAAGCAGTACTAGAAAATAACTCAAAAGTTTTATCACATTTTGAACAAATATTAAAAGAAACAGTTAATAGTCAAAAAGTAGGAAAAGGAACAAGAGAATCAGTCCAAATAATTTTAGATAATATGCAAAATTCACAAGAAGAGAGAGAATAAATACAAAAAATGAAATTAAATATAAAAAAGGAAGAAAATAAGAAATGAATAAAGAAGAATTAAAACAAAAATTGGAATCAAAAAAATTTAATGACACAACAATAGAATTTTTAACAAACGCCATAAATGATGTAGAAGAATTATATGGAGAATATATCTCTGAAGAAACAATATTAGAAAGAATAAAACAAAATTTAAATTGTGATATAGAGTTTATGGATGATAGTGAGAACAGGACAGTAGGAGAATATTTTTCAGATTTGAAAAGTATAAAATTGAAAAAGAGAACTCCAGAAGAAGAACATCAAACATTTTTGCATGAATTTTTACATTGTATTTCAACACATAAAATGCCAAATGGTAAGGTTTTTATAGGCTTTAAAAACAACAGAGTAGAAGCTGGAATCAATGAAGCAATGACACAATACTTAACAGAGCAAAAATATCCCAAAAGTAATAAATCATATCAAGAAATAAAAAACATCTTACAAAAAATATTAGAAATAATACCAAGAGAAGAGATGATAAAATCATATTTATATGGTGAGCCTGAAATTGAAGAATTAATAGAAAAATATGGTATGAATAGTTTTGAATTAATATATAATTTTGATATTCTTTTAAAAACTTTTAGAAAAGAATCTATTTTAGAAAGAATAAATTTTAAAAATTTAGATGTTATAGCAGCAAAACAAGAGATAATATTAGAATATGTAAAGGGGTACTGCAATTCAAAAAAAATAGAAGAAATAGATATAGAAGAATTAATGGATAATGTTAATGAATTAGAAAGAATTATAGAATGTGAAGTTAATGAAAAATCAGACTTTGATTATATGCAATATATAAACCAAATTATTGCTCAAAAATTGCAAAAAGGAATAGATGAAGAAAAATTAAAACAATTACCAATTGAATATATTAACAGAATAAATCAACAAAGAGCAAAAGAAAAAATTTATAATAAAACAAGAAAAAGAATTTTAGATGAAGACTTTTCAAATGATAAAGATACATATAGTGATTTTTTAGAAGATAGTATGTATATGAATAAATTAATTCAAAAAATATGTGGAGAAGGAACAATATTCGAAGATGAGCAAATGAGATTTAATTTGGCAACAAAATTATGGAATGAAATAAAATCAAGATATCCAGATGTAGATTTTGATTGGATTGATTTTGGATTTTTAGATGATAAATATATTATTGCAAGAATAGATGGAAGAATAATTGGAGCAATGAATATAGATGTTTATGATGAGAATGAATATCTAAAATATAAAGAAGTAGTTGAAAGTGGAAAAAATAGTAGAAGATACAGAATCATAAGTAAAGAAAATGAATATATAGATTTAAATGATGCTCAAAATGAAGGAAAATTTTATCAAGATGGAAAAATAGTATATGAATCAGAAAGTTTTGAAGAAGGTTTAGAAAGACTAAAAAAATTATATGAAAAAGAAAAAAAATTAAAAATATTAAAAGATATGGGTGCACCAGATGTTGTATTAAAAGGTTGTGAAGAAGAAATTGAGAAATTATTACATCCTAAAGTAAAAGAAAAAAAATATAGTATAAAGTATGCTGGAAGCTATTTAGAAAATCAAAAAAATAAAAGTGAAATTGATGATGATGAATATATTAATGGAATTTATGAAAGAGATATATGGCTAAAAAATCACATTCAAGAATCATCAGTAGATGAAAATGAAAGATAAAGATAAGAAACTGCAAATTATATAAATTTGTAGTTTTTTCCTATATATATTGAAAAAAATAATACCAAATGATAAGATTTATTTAAGAGAAAGAAAAGGAGAATATTATTATATGAATGCAAATTTAGAATTATATAGAATATTTTGTGAAGTAGTAAAATATAAAAATATATCAAAAGCTGCTGAAAATATATACATATCACAGTCAGCTGTTACACAATCAATACAAAAATTAGAGAAAATATTAGGTGGAAAATTATTTTTTAGAAATAAAAACGGAGTAGAACTTACAGAAGAAGGAAAAAATTTATATGAATATATAGGTGATAGTATTGAGAAAATGAATAATGCAGAAAACTTATTTTCTCAATATATAAATCTAGAAAAAGGAATAATAAGAATATGTGGTGGAAAATTTTTAGTAAATAAATATGTTATGCCATCATTAGTTGGATTTATTAAAGATTATCCTAATATAGATATAAGAATATCAAGAGCAACAACACAAGAAAGCTTAAAAAAATTATCAAATGGAGAAATAGATATTGCAATGTTGAATTTATCAGATATTCCAACAGAGTATACAAATATAGATTTTATCTCATTAAAAAGTACACCAAGATATTGTTTTATAGCAACAAATGATTATATAAAGGAAAATAAAATTTCAAAAGATAGTAATTTTGAAAATTGTAAAATAATAATACCTAAATCTACAGCATTAAAGCAACATTTAAAAGAATATTGTTCTCAAAATAATATTGATATTGCTCCAAATTATGAAATTGGTGATACAGAATTAATTGATAGACTAGTATTAAATAATTGCGGTGTTTTGCTTTCAAATATTGAATATGAAGAAGAGCTATTAAAAAGAGATGATATTCAAATAATAAAAGAATTCCAAATTGGAGAAGATAATAAATCTATAGCAACATTAAAGAAAAATATGTGTAACAAAGCTACACTAGAATTAGTAAGAAGAATAAAAGAAAATTTTATGAAATAAAAGGAGAAGAAAATGGAAAAAAAAGAAATGACAGGATTTCAAGGAATATTTTTTGATGAAATAAATAAGAAAAAATTAATTGATTTACAAGAAAGAAAACTAAAATATGTAGTTAAAGACATGCATATTACTTTTAAATTTGGAAAAACAGAAAAATATCCAGAAGAAGTATTAAATAAAGATTATGAAGTAAAAATTGTAGGATATGCAGCAACAGATAAAAATAGTGGATTTCAAGTTGAATTACCCAAAGAACTAAAGGCATATTTTAAGAATGAGAATGGACCACATATTACAGTTTCTATTGGAGAAGTTGACGGAATAAAGGGAAAAGCATATGAAACAGGATTACTACATTTTAATGAAATAAAAGAGCCTTTTATGATTTCAGGAAGGTTAGGATATTATATTTATGGAAAAGGAAAAATAATGGATAATACTGTTTTTAAAAAGAAAGAAATTGATGATGAAATTTCAAGATAATAAAAAACCTCATTTACAAATGAGGTTTTTTGTATGTGCAAAGATTGAAAGACTAAAATATAGAAAATTTTATTATTTTAAGAGTAATTTTAAAGCATTAATAAAATAATCAATTTCCTCAAAAGTATTAAAATCACTAAAAGTAGACCTAATAGCAGAATTAATATACAATTTAGGAGTATTAATAGCAGACAAAACATGAGAAGGAGTAGTATTACCAGAAGAACAAGCAGAACCACTAGAAACACAAATTCCCATATTATCAAGTTCAAAAATTAATTTAGAGGCATCTGCACCCACAAAAGAAACATTAGCATTTCCGAGGTAATCTATTTTGAACAGAACCATTAATTCTAAATCTATCTTTAAAATATCTATTAAGTAAATTGAAATAATAATTTCTAAGTCTTGAAAGATAAGTAACGTGTGAACTTAAATTTATTCTAGCAATTTCACAAGCTTTGCCAAGGCCAACAATTTCAGCAACATTTTCAGTACCAGCTCTTTTATTTTTTTCCTGATGACCACCATTTATAAAATTTTCAAATTCAATTCCATTTTTTACATAAAGAGCACCAATTCCTTTAGGAGCATGAATTTTATGACCTGAAAGAGAAAGCATATCAATATTCATTTTTTGAACATCAATAAAACAATTTCCAATAGCCTGAACTGCATCTGTATGAAAAATAATATTGTGATTATGAGCAATTTCTGCAATATCTTCAATTGGCTGAACTGTGCCAATTTCATTATTAGCAAACATGATACTAATCAAAATAGTTGTAGGTCTAATTGCATTTTCAAGTTCTTGTAAATTAATAAAACCATCTGAATCAACATTTATATAAGAAATATCAAAGCCCTGTTTTTCTAAAAACTTACAAGACTCTAATATTGCAGGATGTTCTATTTTTGATGTAATAATATGATTACCTTTTTTCTTATTTGCAAATGCAATACCTTTAAGTGCAGTATTATCACTTTCAGAACCACAACTAGTAAAATAAATTTCATTTGGATTACAATTTATTAAACTTGCAACTTGAGCTCTAGCATTATCAATAGCATGTTTTGATGTTCTACCAATAGAATATAGGGAAGAAGCATTTCCATAATTTGATGTTAAATATGGTATCATTTCATTTAAAACTTCAGATCTAATCTTTGTTGTTGCAGCATTATCGAAATAAACAATATTCATATTAAAAATCCTTTCTTAAAGGTTTATATATTATATGAATAAAATACTAAAAAGTTAAAACGAACACAGGTTCTGAAATATAGTCAACTCTAAGGCGAACAGATTTTCTTTAAAAGCAAAAATTTCAAAAATTTTCCTAAAAATACTTGAAAAAAAATAGTATTTGTATTATTATTTATGCATAGTGGTTAAAAGTGGTGCAAAGTGGTAGAAAAATGGAGAGGAGGAAATCCAAATGTTAATTGGTGAATACGAACATTCTCTAGATGTAAAAGGTAGATTAATAATGCCAGCAAAATTAAGACAAGACATCGGAGAAACATTCATAATAACAAAAGGTTTAGATGGATGTTTATTTGTATTTTCACAAAATGAATGGAATAACTTCGAAGAAAAACTAAAATCATTACCACTATCAGACAAAAATGCCAGAAACTTTGTAAGATTTTTCTTATCAGGAGCAACAGAATGTGAAATTGACAAACAAGGAAGATTTTTAATCCCTGCAAATTTAAGAATTTCAGCAAAATTAGAAAAAGATGCAATGATTATAGGAGTAGGAACAAGATTAGAAATATGGGACAAAGCAACATGGCAAAAATGTGATGAAAACATATCTGCAGATGAGATTGCAGAAAATATGACAATGTTAGGAATTTAATTGTGAGGTGCTGAAAATTGGAATTTAAACATAAACCTGTACTATTAGAAGAAACAATTGAAGGGCTAAAGATAAAAGAAGATGGAATTTATGTAGATGGGACATTAGGTGGAGCAGGACATAGTAAAGAAATTCTAAAAAGATTATCATCAAAAGGAATGTTAATAGGAATAGACAGAGATGAAGAAGCACTAAAAGCAGCAAAAGAAAATTTAAAACAATACTCAAATGTAAAATATGTACATGGAAATCATGATGAAATTGAAGAAATTTTAAAAAAATTAAATATAGAAAAAGTAGATGGAATATTACTTGATTTAGGAGTATCATCATATCAATTAGATGAAAGAAATAGAGGATTTAGCTATTTAGGAAATAATGAATTAGATATGAGGATGGATAAAACTCAAAGTTTAACAGCGAAAAAAGTCGTAAATACATATTCTGAGGAAGAATTAGCAAATATAATATACGAATATGGCGAAGAAAGGTTTTCAAGACAAATTGCAAAAAATATATGTATTGCAAGAAAAGAAAAAGAAATTGAAACAACAGAAGAATTAGTTAAGATAATAGAAAAATCAATGCCTGCATTTGCCAAAAAAGAAGGACATCCAGCAAAAAGAACATTTCAAGCAATAAGAATAGAAGTAAATAATGAAATAAAACCATTATATAATACAGCGAGAAAATGTATAGAATTATTAAAAAATGAAGGAAGATTATGTATAATAACATTCCATTCATTAGAAGATAGGGCAGTAAAAAATGCTTATGTTGATGCACAAGGAAAGTGCACATGTCCTAAAGATTTACCATATTGTGTATGTGGTGCAAAATCAGAAGGAAAAATAATAAATAAAAAACCAATAATAGCAACAGAAGAAGAACAAGAAGAAAACTCAAGATCAAAAAGCGCAAAATTAAGAATTTTTGAAAAAATAATTAAATAAAGCGTAAGAAAAGAACAAAGTACAAAGGAAGGAGGTAAGTAACATGTCAAGAAGTTCATATCAATATGAAACAAGTCCTAGAAAATATGAGCCAGATTATGATATACCAAGAAAAAGAACACAACAAACAAGAAGAAAAAACAGTACTAAAAAAACAACAGCAAAAAAACAAACAATAAAAACAAATTATCAAATAAAAAAAGAAAAGAAAAAAATAGAAATGTTGAATCATGTTAAACAAATTTTGATTGTAATTGGTATATTTATCATGTTACTTATAGTAAGTTTTAGAGAAATTTCTATAATGGAAATGTTCAATAATAAGAAAAAAATGGAAAATGAACTTGCATTAATTCAAAAAGAGAATGGTCAAGTTGAAAAAGATATAAAGGCACAAGAAAGTAAACTTGATTGGAACATGATAAAACAAAAAGCAACAGAAGAATTAGGTATGCAAGAAGCAAATAAGATTGCTATAGAACTTGATAAATCAGATAATGTTGAAAAAGAAGTAACATTAATTAAAGCTGATAATACAAGTTTTCTTGAAAAATTAATAGAAAAGTTTATAATAAAATAAAACAGATTAATTTTATAATATTAATAAATTCTTATTGATATTATAAAGCTAATCTGTTTTTTTATATAGTAGGAAAGTTCTCCTTGCAGGAGGACTTTCTGTACTAGATAAATATGGCGAGTCTTAGATTTTCTTAAAATTTTCATTTGATAGAAAATCTTAGACTTGCTTTTTTATTATAGTATGTGATTTTTTACAATAAATTTTGTTATAAGTAAATAATTTACCCCAAAATTTCAAATAGCTATTTTTGAGGCAAATAAAAAAATTGCACCAACACCAGCCAATGGCAAAAGTATATATAAGAAGATATATGAAAATATTACCATTGCTTTTATTGGTAAATTAAAAATATAACAAATAGTTTTTATAAATAATTTATTAACAGAATGTAATCCTTCTGCATATCCATTATTTTTTGCTTGTACTAATATCTCACTTGGAATTTGATATAATTCGGAAATTCTATATATTGTTTTTAAATCAGGGTATTCAAAACTGTATTCCCATTTTTTAACATTTTTTGCAGTAATATTAGGTAATGCTAATTGCTCTGCTAAATGTTTATAATTCCAACCTCTTTTTAATCTCTCATTTTGTAAAATTACTTCTAATGTAATAGGTTTTTCTTTTGGCTTTTTTAATTTCAATTTCATAAGCAAATCCTTTCAAAAGCATTATATAAATAATATATAAAATTGGCAAGATAAAAAATGAATCTTTCAAGAAAAAATATATTGAGATTTTATTGATTATTTGATAATATAGTATTGTAAAGGAGACTAAAAATGAGTAAATTTGTAAATGAAATCAAAGAAATTTGTAAAAAAAATAAAAAAGTAGATATGTATATAGATATGGATGGCACAATAGCAGAATATCACTTGTATAATCCAGAAGAAATTTCAAGAAAAATGGAAGAAGAATATTTGAAAAATGAGCCATTAAAAAATGTAATTGATGTATTAGAAGAAATTTCAAAAATTAATAATATAGAGATGTATATATTATCATTATCAAAGACAAAAAAGATAACAGAAAAGAAGAAAATATGGTTAAAAAAATATGTACCATTTATTAAAGAGGAAAACTGGATAATATTAACAAAAGAAATTGGTGAGTATTCAAATGAAAATAGAAATGAAATAAAAGGAAAAAATATAGAATTAAGACAAAAAGATTATGATAAGTCAATAATGTTAGATGATGAACAAGTTGTTTTAAGAGAAGCTAAAAAAATATTAAATGATAAAATTGAAGTATTTCATATATCTTCAGCATTGATTTAATAAAAAATGGAAAAAGGTGAGTACAATAATAAATCTATTATTATGCCCACCTTTTTTTTGTTCTTAAGAAACTTCTGTTACAAATTGTTTCGCAATTTTTTCGATAGAAGCCCACAAACGATAGTAGTCAAAGATGTCACCAGTATATTCTTTATGCTGAGACAAATATCCGTCAAGTTCAGCTTTCCAGGTTTTTTCACGTCTGTCATCAAAAACATGTATACCAGTGGAAGGCAAAATTTCAGGGATTTGAGATACAGTTTCAAGAGATACATGCCCATCTTTTAACATCAAATCATTGATTTCGGTATAAGAACCATACATACCATCATGAGAAAAGAATGTTTTAACATCCCATTCCTTATGATTACGAGGATTAATTACTTTCATAGTCGAAGTATCCCAGATGAATTCAGGAATCAAAAAGTCTTCAATAAAATAATAATCCAAATAGAGATGGCAGTACATACCGAATTTGACAGAGTCAGAAGGCACAAATAAGTCTTTTTTTACTGATTCCATAGTGGGAACAAAAAATCCATTAACAGAAGCCTTTTTTCTATAGTGAGAAGCTTTTTTGTCATTGGCAAGATCAGGAATAAGGTTACCTGCCATAAAGTTAACCTTATCCAACTTCATTTGTTCTGAAAAATTCCGATATACTTCTTCAGCGAATGCAAGATGATACAAAATACCGGGCATAAATTTTTCCTCCTAATTAAATAAATTTGGATGTGGTTAATAGTTTTAGTATAAACTATTAGATATGCAAACGCATAACGCCCAAATTATAACATGGATATAAAAATAAGTCAAGAAACATACTTGAAAATTATGTAAATTTACAACATTATGATTAAGGTTTGTTTATGTATTCAGAATATTGAATAATATTTTGAGTATATAGTGATACTTTAATAAGAAGCTAATTTAATTTGACCCTTTGGTCGTAAAAATTAACTTGACAATAAATGTAAAAGAGAATATACTTTATGAAGTAAATTCTATATATAATATAGAAATTAAAGGAGGAAAAACATGAACAATTTAATAGAAATTAGATGGCATGGTAGAGGCGGACAAGGAGCAAAAACAGCATCATTATTACTTGCTGATGCAGCATTTAATACAGGAAAATACATTCAAGGATTTCCAGAATATGGACCAGAAAGAATGGGAGCACCAATAACAGCCTATAATAGAATAAGTGATAAACCAATAACAATACATAGTAATATATATGAGCCAGATTATGTAGTAGTTGTAGATGATACATTATTAGAAAGTGTACCAGTAACTGCAGGTCTAAAAAAAGAAGGAGCAATAGTAATAAATACTACAAAATCACCAGAATATTTAAAAGAAAAATTAAATGGATATGATGGAAATATTTATACAATAGATGCAAGAAAAGTATCTGAAGAAACATTAGGAAAATATTTTCCAAATACACCAATGCTTGCAGCAATTGTAAAAGTAACAGGAATAATGAGTGATGAAGCATTCTTAGAAGATATGAAAGGCTCATTTAAACATAAATTTGCTAAAAAGCCAGAAGTTATAGAAGGAAATATGAAAGCATTAGAATTAGCATTAAAAGAAGTAACAAAAATCCAATAAGAAGGTAGAAAATAACTTAAGTTTTTCCTAATAGAGTAATAGGAAAGGAAGGAGAAAAAATGACAGAAATAAACAAAGAAACACCAATGAAAGATTTAACAATTGGTGGAAACATATATTGTGCAGGAAATGCAAGAGAATTTAAAACAGGTGACTGGAGAAGCATGAAACCTGTATGGGATGAAGAAAAATGTAAACAATGTGGACTATGTTTTGCAGTATGTCCAGAGAATTCAATACCAGTAGGAAAAGATTGTAAAAGAACAGAAACAGATTTTGACTATTGTAAAGGATGTGGAGTATGTGCACAAGTATGTCCATTTAAAGCAATAGAAATGAAAGTTGAATAAATCAATTAAAGTTCAAAAATATAAAATTTGGCAAGAACAAATATGAATTTTAATATGAAAATGATTTTATATGAATAATGAGAAAAATTTAGAAAGGAAATAAAAAAATGAGTATAAGAGAAAGATTAAGTGGAAATGAAGCAACAGCAATAGCAATGAAACAAATAAATCCAGATGTAGTTGCAGCATTCCCAATTACACCATCAACAGAAATACCACAATATTTTTCAACATTTGTATCCAATGGAGAAGTAGATACAGAATTTGTTGCAGTTGAAAGTGAACATAGTGCAATGTCTGCAACAATTGGTGCAGAAGCTGCTGGAGCAAGAGCAATGACAGCTACATCTGCAAACGGATTATCATTAATGTGGGAAATGATATATATAGCATCAAGTTTAAGATTACCAATAGTAATGGCATTAGTAAATAGAGCAGTTTCAGGACCATTAAATATCCATAATGATCATTCAGATGCAATGGGAGTAAGAGATGCTGGATGGATAATGTTATTTTCAGAAAATAACCAAGAAGCTTATGATAATATGTTAATGGCACATAGAATTGCAGAACATAAAGATGTTCAATTACCAGTAATGGTATGCCAAGATGGATTTATTACATCACATTCAATTGAAAATATTGAATTAGAAAATGATGAAGAAGTAAAGAAATTTGTTGGACAATACAAACCTGAACATTATTTATTAAATGATAAAGAACCAATAGCAATTGGACCATTAGATTTACAAGCATATTTATTTGAACATAAGGCTCAACAAGCAGAAGCAATGAAAAATGCTAAAAAAGTAATAAAAGAAGTCGCAAAAGAATTTGAAAAATGGACAGGAAGAAAATATGAATTCTTTGAAAAATACAAATTAGATGATGCAGAAATAGCAATAGTATGTATGAACTCAACAGCAGGAACAACAAAAGCAGTTGTTGATGAATTAAGAGAAAAAGGTGTAAAAGCAGGATTATTAAAATTAAGAATGTTTAGACCATTCCCAGCAGAAGAAATTGCAGAAGCATTACAAGGATTAAAAGCAGTAGCAATACTTGATAAAGCAGATTCATTAAATTCAGCAGGTGGAGCATTATTTGAAGATGTAACATCAGCAATGTATGTTAATAAAAAACAAGTACCAATGGTAAATTATATTTATGGAATTGGTGGAAGAGATACAACAACAATGCAGATAGAATCTGTATATAATGATTTACAAGAAATAGTAAAAACAGGAGAAACAGGAAATCCATATAGATATTTAGGACTAAGAAAGGGGGAAGAATAAAATGGCTTATGATTTAAAGAAGATAATGGCAGAAAAGCCATCAAGATTCACAGAAGGACACAGAATGTGTGCAGGATGTGGAGCCCCAGTAGTAGCAAGAATGGTATTAATAATAATAACAGCAATAATACCGGCAGTAACGGCAATAAGACAGAAGCTACAACAGCTCCTACACAGGCGGCTGCCGCCCCTGCCCAGGCAGATAGCAATTCCAATGCTAATCAGGCTGCAGCTAATTAACTATAAAATATTGCTCAAAATACTATTAATAAAACACTATTAACAAAATACTATCAAGTATTAGAAAAAGGCTTCACATTATGTATATCGTAATGCGAAGCCTTTTTGACCTTTTAAATAGTTATTAAGTTAATATGTCAATTAGCTGTTTATAATATTATATGTTATTTACGACATAACCAGCCACCTATTTATTGGCATGTTCTCCATACTTGCCATAGTATTTGCCATAATACTTACCATAGTATTTGTTATCGTCCATATCGACCTTATTAAGTACCACTCCAAGAAGCTTGCAGTCTGTCTTTTTAATCTGCTCCAGACCCTTCTGGGCGTATTTGTAGCTTACATCATTAGCCGCCATTACATAGGCAACTCCGTCACACTCCTGTGCCACTATGGCACTGTCTATTACACTTCCTATAGGTGGTGTATCAATTATTATATAATCATACAAATCCCTTAATACTTTTATAAGTGTCTTAAACACCTTATTGCCAAGAAGCTCTGTAGGATTAGGTGGCACCGGACCAGAAAATACTACATTAAAATTCTCAACATTAGTTGCATACATAACTTCTTCAAATTTATTAATTCCTGATAAGAAATGTGTAAGTCCCTTAACAGACGTATTAATCTTATAACGTCCTACAAGCACCGACTTCCTTAAATCCGCATCAATAAATATAACCTTCTTGCCTGCTTCTGCAAGTGATACCGCAAGATTAAATGATACAGTAGATTTACCTTCTCCCGGTGTCGTACTTGTGAGCATAATAACCTTGATATCCGAACCGCAAAGCTGGATATTCGTTCTTAAATTCTTATATGCCTCATTAGCCCTGTAATCAAGCTTTCTTAATCGTTCTATATTGATAGTCTGCATATTATCTTTTCACCTGACTTTTACTTTTTATTCTTGTTCTTTTTGTTCTTCCTGCTCTTTTTCTTGTTCTTTGGCAAGCCATCATCCATTTCTTCTGAAATTGGAATAACTGCAAGTGTACTGAGGTCAAAATATTTCTCCACATCTTCTGTAGTCTTTACAGTATCATCTAACATTGACTTTATTACTATAACCGCCGCTGACAGCACAATACCTGCAAGAGCACCTATAATTGTCCATTTCTGGACAACAGCAAATGCTGGTGTCTCTGATAATGAGCCTTCCTCAATAACATTTACCTGTTCAATCTTCATAATATCACATATCTTCTGTGATGATACTTTAGCCACACAGTCAGCTATCTTCTTAGCCTGATAAGGATCATCACTAACAACTGTTATCTGCAATACACGTGTATCCGAAGGTGTATCAACAGATATGCTTGAAGCAAGCTGTGAGGCTTTCATATCAAGCTTTAATTCCTTGATAACCTCATTCATAACCGGAGCACTTGTTACAAGTATCTTATAATCTTTCGTAAGCTGTGTAGATAACTGGACATCTGATAAAGTAGTCGCACTGTCGTTAGCCCTGTTTAATACATACAGCTTGGTTTCTGACTCATACTGTGGTGTTATAAAAAACTTTGCCACAAGAAATGCACCAAGTCCCACTATTATGCCTGTTGCAATAATAACCATTATCTTATCCCATAATATAGATAAAATATGTCCAATATCAATTTCTATTTCTTCATTCTGAACATTATCTCTTCCCATTGTCAATCTCCATAATTATTTATCACTTAATCACTCTAAGCATTTAATATAAATCTTTTAATTATATCGGCAACTCCCGATTCATCATTAGATGGTGCGATATAGTCTGCATACTTTTTCACTTCTTCATACGCATTATCCATAACAGCCGCAACACCTGCTATCTTTAACATTGGTATATCATTCATTCCATCTCCACAGGCTATAAGCTCATCTTCTTTGATAGACAGCTTACCTAATAACTGCTGTAATGATTTATCTTTGGCAACCCCCTTTGGTACTACCTCAAGGAAATAATCTTCTGAATAAAATGCATCAAGCACGTCAGAATAATGCTCTAATAAAGCTTCCTGCACTGGCACAAGCTTATCGTGTCTTCCTACAACAAGGAACTTATTAACTGGATAATCTACATATTTCTTTAAATCATCTGTCTTAATTATTGTTGTATTATTGCAAAATGCTTCTTTTAACACATACTCATCATCATCACTCTCTGCTGCTATCTTTCCGTCCGAATATGTAAGTGCATACACATCATTAGCTCTTGCATAATCACATATATCGTCTATACACTGCCTTGGAAGCTCGTGGCTTACAATTACATCTCCATTCAGGCAGTTAATTATCTCACCACCATTATAAGCTAATATATATCCGCCTCTCTTATCTAACTCAAGCTCATCTGCTATCGGTGTTATCCCAAATAATGGACGTCCCGAAGCCAATATAACTGTAACATCTTTATCAATTGCAGCCCATACAGCCTCCTTATTAGCCTCCGGAAGCTTCTTATTATGGTCTGTGAGTGTTCCGTCAAGATCGAGTGCAATCGCTTTATATTTCATTGTTAAATACCTGTCCTTTATAATTCTTATATAGGTGTCGGGGATACTTCCCTTACATATGCCAATTAATTGCTTCACTATTACATCACCCTGCAATTCCTGACAATATATCCGCATACATAATCACTTTATCATATGTACTTAATAATTACAATAAGCTAAGCCTTAAGCTTTTATTAACTTATCCTCATCTGGTCAAATGCACCTGCTATATTCAATCTGCCATAGCCATATTCAACATTTGGATAAGCAATATCCCCCGGTCGGTCTGCTCCCCTTATTATATATGACTTAATCTCGCTATTACTTATAACTGATCTGTTATTGTTAGTAACTCCCCAGCTAAAAAATAATGCCGCTGCCCCTGCAACGTGTGCCGCAGCAATGCTTGTTCCTGATCTAACTGTATAGCCTCTTACGCCTCCAACACCATACACATTAACTCCTGGTGCTGCTATATCAGGCTTAACCCTGTTATCCGCCGTATAACCCCTGCTGCTGTTCACGTCGCTTCCGTTGGTATTATGATTATATGCACCAACAGTAATAAGCCTTAAACCGCTGGCAGGCTCTACAAGCGTTACATCAGCATCTGAATTAAGAAAATAGGCATCACAGTCCATAAGCTCTTTTAAAGTTATCCACGCATTAAAATATCCAGGAAGATTAGTAAGACTATATACATCTATCTTCCACAGTCCCTCTGCCGGACGTTCAAATCTCATAAATATAACTTCCTGCCCTGCAACAGTTTCTGTAATCTGGTAATCAACATATATCCTTGAATTCTCCAAAAGAAATGAATATTGTGTACTTGAGCCTATCCTTGCTGGTATTCTTGGAATAATCTCGCCTGTCGGTGATATTATTGATACCGACAGTACATCAAGACTTTTTGCCCATATTTCAAGCACAAAGCCTTTTCCACGCCTCTCAACATTTATCTCCATTTCCTTATATTCAGGAACAACAGAAGCGTAACCGCTAAAATGTGTCCTTTTGACTGCCTCATTGCCAGCAGGAACAACAACACATGTATTAACGTGCATTGTAAGTGAATCAAGAACATTTGATAAAGGACTTCCGCCTGTTCTTGAGCCCAGACCACTACCCAGTCCCATATATATGACAAGAGGCATTTTCTTTAACCCTGCATAATCCTTTAGAAATCTTGCGGCAAGCATAATATCCGTTTCCTCAAAACACACTGCATCATCCCTTATGTAGAAGTAATCCCTTAAATATTTCTTTGCATTTTTTAATTTTACACATACTATGCTTGCCTCTGGTGCAACACCTATGTAATCATCAATTTTTCTTGAAGCAATTACTCCAGCCATAAATGTTCCGTGCCCTGTAATATCGGTTGTTCCCACATAATCGTAAGGATTTAGTCCATTGCGGTATGCTTCAAGTGCTGTATTAATCTCTGCCTGTTCATATATACGACCATAATTAACATATAAATTCTGCCTGTACTCAAGGGTCTGATCCCATATAGCCATAATACGCGTATTACCAGCCGTATCACAGAAGTTCTCACTAAGATAATCAATTCCTGTGTCTATTATCCCCACGATAACACCCTGCCCTTTTGAATTTAAAAAAGGCTGGCTTGTTATGTTGGTGGCATTTACCGCATCAATGCTTGATGTATCCATAAGCCCATACAACTTGGGAATTGTATAATATCCCAAGTCACTTATATTAAAATCCCTGTCATCCGGAAGCCTGCTATGTGCAACAAGCCATTGGTCATCAACCTTCTGTATACATACATCAGGGTTGCTTTGAAGCATCTTATTAATTCCCGGAAGATTGACAACTATATAATCATATATATCCTCATCTGTTATCATTTCACTGCATAAAGGCATAAAAAATGTCCTTAAAGATAATCTTTAAGGACATTATATGATTAATATTTTATAATAATACTAATATACTGACATACTGACATATACATAATAACTTCTGCAAAATAACATCAGCAGAATATCTTGTGCATAATGGCTTGTGAAACTGACAGCATTAAGCTTCTGCATTATTCATTGGAAGTCTTTCCTGTCCACGCATCATAATAAGCGGTGTGCCCTTCTTCTCAATGTAATCTGCTGTTATTGTGACACTTCCGATATTATCATCTTTAGGAATTTCATACATTATATCAAGCATATATTCTTCTATTATAGACCTTAATGCTCTTGCTCCTGTATCTTTTTCCATAGCTTTCTTTGCAATCTGTCTTAAAGCATCATCATCAAATTCAAGCTTAACCTCATCAAGTTCTAATAACTTCTGATACTGCTTAAGTATTGCATTCTTAGGCTCTTTCATAATCTTAACAAGCATATCCTCTGTAAGACCCTCTAAAGAGAATACTATAGGAAGTCGTCCTAAGAATTCAGGAATCATACCAAATTCCCTTAAATCCTCTAATTCAACCTTTGATAATATATTCTTGTCATTATCATATTTATCTTTAAGGTCTGAGTTAAAACCTATTGATGACTGCTTATTAAGTCTTGCCTTTATTATATTCTCAAGGTCTGGAAATGCACCACCGCATATAAATAATATGTTGCGTGTGTTAACTGTAACCTGCGGAACCATAGCATTTTTGCTTGTAGCACCTACTGGAACTTCTATATCACTTCCCTCAAGAAGCTTTAACATTCCCTGCTGTACAGATTCACCGCTTACATCACGGCTTCTTGTTTCTTTCTTCTTGGCAATCTTATCTATCTCATCGATAAATATAATGCCTCTTTCTGCCTTCTCCACGTCATTATCTGCCGCCTGTAAAAGCTTTGATACAACGCTCTCTATATCATCACCTATATAGCCAGCTTCGGTAAGTGAAGTAGCATCTGTAATTGCAAGAGGTACTTTTAAAAGTCTTGCCAGTGTCTTTACAAGATAAGTCTTTCCGCTTCCTGTAGGTCCTATCATAAGCATATTAGACTTTTCAATCTCAATATCGTCCATAGTTCCTGTGGCAACTCTCTTATAATGATTGTATACAGCAACTGACATAACCTTCTTGGCATAGTCCTGACCTATTACATATTCATCTAACATTGCCTTTATCTGATGAGGTGCTGGAAGATTATCCAAATCAAGTGTATCGTCCTTTTCCTTATCTGTAGGCTTGTTATTATCTTCTTTCTTTTTCTTGACTTTCTGCCTGTTGGAAATGTCATTACCCATCATATTAAAGCCGCCGAACATTCCCATATTAGGCATATTATTCATAAGGTCATCATAATTGATATCACTGTTATTAATTGTATCAAAGGTCTTCTGCATACAATCTGCACATACACATAAACCACCTGGCATATTAATCATTTTACCAGCCTTAGACTCTGACCTTCTGCATATATAACACACCTTTTCGTATTCATCTGTGTTAGCAGTTGTATTGTTCTCATTATTATTATCGTTGTTACTCATTTAATCCTCAATTCTGTGTTACGAGGCTTATTAGTTCTTCTTTCCTAATGTAACCTCCACACTCTTTAGTACATATTCACTACCTTCAAGATGATAGTAGTCAACCTTTACTGTCTCTCCTGCTGAATAATACTGCAGAAGTGACTGTAAGCCTGACATTGTTGATATTGACTGGTCATCAAAACCGACAATTATATCGTAAGCTGAAAGTCCTGCCTTCTCTGCTGCTGAGCCAGATGCTACTGTACGAACCATTATACCCTGTGGGTAACCATACATAGAAGCATATGTGCTTGTTATATCTATAGCAGCAATACCAAGATATCCAGCATTATCTGAATCTACCTTCTGTCTTGTCTGCTTGCTCATAAGTGAGCTTATAAGTTCCTTAACATTAGATACAGGTATTGAATATGCCATACCCTCAACACCATCTGATGATGTCTTAGCAAAGTTAATAGCAATTACCTTGCCGCTTGCATTAAGAAGTGCTCCACCACTATTACCTGAGTTAATAGCTGCGTTAGTCATTATAAGTCCTGAAAATGTAACATTGTTAACTGTTATTGATCTGTCAAGGGCACTTATAATACCATTAGTAACTGACTGTCCTTCTCCAAGTGCATTACCAATTGCCACTACCTGCTGGCCTACTGCAATTGTATCAGAATCTGCAAGTTCTGCAATAGCTATTTTACTTATTGTGTCAGACGGAATATCTGATAATGATACAGCAACTACTGCTATATCCTGATCTGACTTAGAACCCTTTACCGTTGCACTTACTGACTGGTCATCCACAAATACACATTTTAAGTTGGATACATTATCTACAACATGTGCATTAGTTACAATAAGAAGCTCTGTATCATTCTTACCAACAATAATACCAGTTCCACTTGTTGAAGCCTCGTACTGCTGCTGTCCCCAGCCATACATTGAAGATGAACTGCTTACTGTAGTTGTACCATTAAGGGCAACCATAGCCGGAAGTGCTGCCTGTGCCACACTTTCTACATTCATTGATGAATATTGTGAAAGATTAGTATCTCCATTAGCATTAATATCATCGCTTGTAACTTTATCAATATTGCTTGTCACAGTTGAAATTGTATAGTTCTTAGTATCATTACCACCTAAATATTTCTTCTCAATATGATAAGTTCCATACATTGCTGAACCAGCTACAACACCAAATACCACTGCTGCAAGCACACCACTTATATACTTCTTAGCCGTGGAATTCTTAGAAAACCAATTGTTAAATGACTTCTTTCTTGCTTCCTTCTTAGCCTGCTTAGCTGCTCTTTGTGCATTCCTATAAGAATTATTCTGATCACTGCCTATATTATTATTAACATATGAATATCTATAGGTTGAATTACTGTTATCTGATGCATTATGAAAGCCTGTATTAGCACCATTATTATATGCTGTGTTATTATATCCGGCATTAGTTCCTGTGCTATTGTATGATGTATTAGCACCATACTGTGAATTATTCATACCACCCTGATTATATCCATAACCATTATAGCCATAATTATTACTTCCGTTAGAATACTGGTTCTGTCCATTATTCATACCAGCACCACCTGCACTGTTCTGATTATAACCTGTGTTATGGCTGTATGTTGTATATCCAGTTGTTGCTGTACTCTGATTATTATCAGGCTCTACATTCTCATAATTCCTAGAATTATTATCAGAATTATTGTTCATATAATCGTTATCTTCATTATTATACATATCCAAACACTCCTTACTTATGTCATTTCAACGAAAAAATGAACACATTTCGTTGTTGATACTGTTAGTATATTCACGAAATGTGTTCATATTGTGTATTACTTGTTAAGAAAATCTGAACTTATATAATTATGCTATGTAAAACATATCCATCAAATAATACTTACTGATTACTGCCCAACAAGCTCCATAACAGCTTTCTTTAAAGCTTCTTCTTTAGCTGCTGCATCTTCTATGCTGCTGCCCTTAACGCCCATATAGAACTTAATCTTAGGCTCTGTACCAGATGGTCTTGCACAGCACCATGCATTATCTGATAAATCATAATAAAGTACATTAGAGTTAGGAAGTCCTGTGCTATGCTTATCGCCTGTAACCATATTGACACATTCGTCCTTCTTATAATCTCTTGCTTCAAGAACTGTCCAGTTACCAATCTTAGATGGTGTATTATTTCTAAGGTCATCCATCATCTTAGCAATCTTTCCAGCACCCTCAGCACCCTTCATTGTGATAGCAACCTGTCCTTCTTTATAGTAGCCATACTTCTCATAGATGTTAATCATCTGATCCCATAAAGTAAGACCATTATTCTTATAGTAAGCTGCTGCTTCACAAAGTGCCATAACTGCAACGATAGCATCCTTATCTCTTGCGTGTGTTCCTACAAGACAACCATAGCTTTCCTCAAAACCAAATTCATATTCGTATGTACCCTGCTGTTCAAAGAACTTAATCTGCTCACCGATGAACTTAAAGCCTGTAAGAACTTCAATAAGCTTAAGGTTATATTCCTTAGCAATGCTGTCAGCCATATTAGTTGAAACTATTGTCTTAACAAATGCTCCGTTCTTATGAAGAAGTCCCTTTTCCTGTCTTTGTGAAAGGATATATTCTGCAATAAGCATAGCAGACATATTACCTGTAAATGACTGGTATTCACCTGTCTTAGTATCCTTAGAATATACACCAAGTCTGTCAGCATCCGGATCTGTTGCAAGAACGATATCTGCATCAACTTCCTTAGCAAGCTTTAATGCTAATGTGAATGCCTTAGGATCTTCTGGGTTAGGATATTCAAGCGTTGTAAAATCTGGGTCTGGCTTTTCCTGTTCTGGAACAACATATACATGCTTAAAGCCTAATTCCTTAAGAACTCTTCTTACTGGAATATTACCTGTACCATGGAATGGTGTGTATACAATCTTAATATCATCCGCTACTTTCTTAATGATATCTCCATTAATACTCATCTTCTTTAATGCGGCCATATATCTGTCATCCATATCGTATCCGATCACATTGTAAAGACCGCAAGCCTTAGCTTCATCTTTATCCATAGTCTTAACTGTATTGTAATCTGTTACAGCCTTAACTTCTGATATAATCTGTGAATCCTTAGGTGCTGTAATCTGTGCACCATCTTCCCAGTACACCTTATATCCGTTGTATTCTGGTGGGTTGTGGCTTGCTGTTACTACAATACCAGCTATGCAGTTAAGGTCTCTTAATGCAAATGATAATTCTGGTGTTGGACGAAGTGAAGGGAATATATATGCCTTAATTCCGTTAGCATTAAGACAAAGTGCTGCTTCATCAGCAAATTCAGGTGACATTCTTCTTGAGTCAAATGCAATAGCTACACCTCTGTCTGCTGCACCTTCCTTAATAATAAAGTTAGCAAGTCCCTGTGTTGCCTTTCTTACAGTGTAAATGTTCATTCTATTAGTACCATTGCCAATTACACCTCTTAAGCCTCCTGTTCCGAATTCAAGATCTTTGTAAAATCTGTCTTCAATCTCCTTCTCATCATTAGCGATCGACTTAAGTTCATCTCTTGTTGCTTCATCAAAATACATATTGTCACACCAAGACTTATAAACTTCCATATAACCCATACTCTGTACCTCTTTCCTTGTTATTTAATAATGTCGGGGAAAATGGTATTTTTCCCTGACTGATGTACACGTATTGCTACATCATTTTATTTAATTATAATTCAATCCGTAGATTAAATCAATCTTTAAGAGCTTCTTTAAACTTTTCTGATACTGTCTTTAACGCTTCTTCTTCATCACTTCCATCAGCTATTAAAGTTATCTCATCTCCACATTTAACACCTGATGCAAGTATTGATATTACACTCTTTGCATTGGCTGTCTTACCCTCTGCATATTCAAATGATATATTAGAATCAAATTTAATTGCCGCATCACACATAGCACCCGCTGGACGAAGATGTATTCCAAGCTGGCTTGTGACAATTATATTCTCCTTTACCATTATAATCCCTCCTTAAATGGCAGTTCTTAACAAATTACCTTGTCGCCGATGTAGTGCTTTCTGTCGCTTTGGTACTCTCTGTAGTTGTTTCCTGCTGTATTGCCGTTATTGTAACATTAACAGTAACATTACCTACTACAGTTATTCCATCAGGCAGTGATAACGCCACTGTGACATTATGAGTTCCTGCCCCAAGATTCTTAAGGTCAATGCCTGCCTTTACATCTGATGCACTGACAGCCGATAACACATTATCATTACCTGTTACAGTAAATGTAATACCCTGCATTACCTGTGCATTAAACCCTGTCTGTATATTATTAAGTGTTATCTCTGAAGCTGAAAGACTTATCTGCTTTGTAGCCTTCTGTGCTATCTTAACTGTAACAGTAAGACTGCTGTCAGATACAAATTTAATTCCTGATGGAACATAATCTGATAATCTGAAAGTATATGTCTTATCAGCACTCAATCCATCAGCATTAATATTCTGCGATGGAATTGTTATTGTATCTACTTTACCCAGCAAATCATCTGAACCTGTTATAACCGCAGATGCCTGGCTTAATATTGTATCTGTTATAATATATCCGTCTGCCGGCGTTCCACTTGTCTTTGCTGTTATTGACACCGTCTTCATTCTTGCTATATCAACATTGATATCTGCTTTAGTACATGACAGTTCAAGTGCATCATTTACTATTTCATTACCATCTTCATCTAACATCTTAACATCTGCACTTGTGCTTATGTCTTCCTTAGCACCTGATACATCTACATTTACTGATAATGCTGCTACACTCTCAAGTAAAGATGTAGGACCTGTAACTTTGATATATGTTGGTGATGAACTTGTCGAAGCAACCGTATATCCTGAAGCTGTAGAACCTGTCGTGTTAACATCTAATGACAAAGTCTTGGTATCCCTGTTCTCTATGCTTAGCTTAAGTGCTGATGTTCTTGGAACAGCCTCTACATTATTAAGAACCTGTCCATCTTTAATTACCTGAACCTGTATATCTACATAATCTGTAAATGCAGTAACCTTACTCAAATCTGCGGTTGCACTTATATCACTTGTCTTAAGGTCTGTTACGACACTCTTTGGACCGCTTACTGTAACTGAAATCTTGCCGCCATCAACAACTTCATAACTGTAATCTTTGTCTGTAAGGCTCTGTGTATTAATAAGCTGTACAGTTATATTACTGAATGTATAACTCGTGTTAGGGTCATATATATTAACAATAACTGTCCATAGAACAACTGCAAATACAGCGGATAATAACTTCAGGCTGAAATTCTTAAATATCTTCTCTTTCATGCTTCAACCTGCCTCTCCATATCCTGAAAGACTTAACATCTATATTCTTTCTACGGATATATTCCAGTTTATTCTTTAAAGAATCTGCATCAATATCGTGTATTAATTCACCACCAAAAGCTACGGAAACCTTACCCGTTTCCTCTGATACAATAATTGTCATACTGTCTGTAGCTTCGCTTATTCCGACTCCGGCACGGTGTCTTGTTCCTAAAGCCTTGCTAAGATTAACATTATCTGTAAGTGGAAGATAACAGGTAGCTGCAACAACCCTGTTACCCCTAACTATAACTGCACCATCGTGAAGCGGTGTATTATGCTCAAATATATTAATAAGAAGCTGGCTTGTGACAATACCATCTACAGGTATTCCTGTCTTTATATACTCTTCCAGAAGCATATCCTGTTCTATAACTATCAATGCACCTGTCCTTACCGCTCCCATCCTGTAGCACGCATCAACAATTTCGTCAGCTGTCTTAACACTAAAACGCTCATCTTTATTGCTGTTATCACCAAAATTCAGGAAATTAAGAACAAATTTCTTCCTTCCTAACTGCTCTAACGCCCTTCTTAATTCAGGCTGGAATATAATAACAAGTGCTATAATTCCAACACTTATCGTCTTTCCTGCTATCCACAATATAGTCTTTAAGTTAAGCAGATATGCAACTACCGCGAATAAACCTACTACTATAATTCCTTTAAGCAAAGCCCACGCTTTAGTATTCATTATCCATAACAGAATATTATAAAGAACAACCGCAATAATAATTATCTCTATAATATCTGTCCATGTAATCCTTGGTATATATAATCTTGAAAAATAATTCTGCAACAGATTACCTGATGTAGTCACATTCTCACCACCCTTTTAATTTCTATATGATAAACATACTATTATTTATCAAAAAATATCATATCTTCGTCTTCTTCTGTGGCAGCAGTTGTTGATTTAGCCTGTCTTACATCACTTATATCTGAGGCTTTTCTGGTCTTTCTTGCATTAATCTGCTTAACCTTTACATCCTCACCTGCTACATTAATCTTAGGCACAGCCTTTACATAATAATAGTATTCGTCATCTTCATACTGTACATACTCTGTTCTTCTGAAATCAACTGCAAAGAACATAACATTACAGATATAACCTGCAAGTGCACCTAATATAACTCCGATTACAATAAGAACTATATTAAATTCAGTCTTAAATACAATCTCGCATACAACAAGAATTATGAACTGTAATACACTTCCTATTCCTATAGCGTAACCCCATGCATAGTCAATCTTAAGTCTTCTTATTATGTATACAACAATTACTGTAACTGCAAGTGCTGCAATTAACACTATCATCTGCTTGTCCTTAACAAGACTTTCTATTAAATAAGAAACCTGTAACATACTCTCTGTTAAAGATTTGTTAGTAACTGCTGCTTCGTAAGCACTGGCTGTATTAATTATATAATAAATTATTACACCAAAGCTTACAGGTATTGCCGCAAGAAATGATGAGCATAAACCTACAGCAACCGGTATAACATAAGGTATCTTAAAACCACACATAATTACTGTTAATATTAGCAGATATCCAAGCTTTGGTGTAAATCTGAAATATAACAGATACATAAGAAGCACTACGCACAATGCAATAAGTGCAAATTCTACTGATATTGCATACAAGTGTGCAATCATAAATATCGAAAGCATTACTATTGTAAAGCCATTAGGCAGAAATGCACATATAACCGATACTAATACTGCTATTATAGGACTATTAAGCTTATCCATATAGCCGATAGAGGCATTAAGCATAAGAAATGAAACCAATGCTGCTATAAACTTAGCCACCGGTACAATATATATATCATATTTGTTGTAAAATCTTTTAAAATTCTCTTTGAGTTCTAATAAAACCGCCATTATATCCTCCATATTTACTTTCTTTTCTTCTGGCTGTTATAAAATCTTTCAAGCTTATTAAGTCTTGAAAAATATTTCTTAAGACCTTTTCTTGAACGTTCATACTGGACATTATATACAACAGCTGCTATTACTGTAAATATAACTAACATTCCTATATAGTATATTGCCACTCTCCTGCCAAATGCAAGATAGTCCATTGAATTAATATTCTCAACAAGTCCCTCTGCATTGCATAATACATACATAATTGCAACTATCATAAATGCAAATGTTGTAGTTATTAATGTCTTTAAAATACCGAAAGCAATGAAATCACCTTTGAAATATTTCGCTGTACGAAGCATTTTCCTGCCCTCGTTCTTTTCATATATAGCCATCTTAGTCATCATCTTAACTTTATTCTCATTAAGCACAACTTTCACCTCATTATTCATTTCATAAATATGCTATTGGTTATATAACAGCATTTTATTAAATATAGCATATTTGACATTAATTGTATATTACAATTTGCGAATGTCCTCCGCCTGCTGCTGTTACAATTCTTACTTTTCTTCCCTCAGCAGTAAATGTTCTGTCACTTGAAGCAGAAAGATAATTGCTCCATACCTGACTATATTCTGATGGGAGAAGCTCACTTAATACACTATTAATCTTGCTGTCAAAACCACCGCTTCTCTGCTTGATATATATAATAGAAACTTCTGGCTGTATTATTATTTCTCCATAATAAGTATCATTTTCTGTATATATGTATACATTAGAATATTCTCTTGTAAATCCCTGATTACCAAGTATGTCTGGCAGATCTGTACTCTTCATTCCGTCACTGTTTCCAGTTGATGAACTGCTGCTTCCTGTGTTAGTGCTATTGGTATTCGATGAATTAGAGCCTGAATTGTTAGAGGTATTGCCTGAATTATTGTTATAAGACCCATCTGAATTATTAGATGAATCATCTGCAATATAGCCTCCGTCAGAACTACCATTATCTGTACCACTGCTGTTACCATCATCATAGCTTCCTGCCTCACTGTTATATGAGTAGCCCGTTCTGCCTGATGTGCCACTATTAGAAGTCCCTGATGAGCTGCTGTTAGATGAATTAGAACCCGTAATGCTTCCATTACCTGTGTATACAACATATCCATTGGCTGAACCTGCTGATACACTCTTTATTCCCTCAATAGCTACGGCATCTGACACATCTCCTACTGTCGCTGTAAGTGCCGCAACACCTACATTATTAACAGTTACAACACCATCTGAATCAACCTTCATAATATCCTCATTACTGCTTGACCACACAAGTGCCTTATCAGTATTCTCCGGCTCTACAACTGCAGCTGCTTTAAATGTTGTGCCGACAACAACAGCTGTATCATCCATTAATATCTCAACCTTAGTAAGTGACCTGTCAGCTACACTATTGTTAGATGAATTATTCTGTGGTTTCAAATTCTTCTCTGTCAATGTCATTCCAACAGTATTATCCCCACTTTTCTTATTATTAGAACTTACAGCTCCTGCTATAATAACTGAAAAAAGAGCAATTACAGCTATTACAATAAGTACAATTGCAATTGGGGACAGCTTAGTTGTTGTATTTGCTGTGCCTTTTGAATTATTATCCTTTTCGTTGTGCATCTTTATCTCCATTCTTAAACTATCTCATCAGGAAGCTTCCATTGCTCTGCCTGATACTTATAATCTTCCGCCATCTGTCTGAACTGTGCTATCTGTTCTATATCTTCTGATGTTTCTGAAAGCTTGTCATAACATCTGCTAAGAGCATACAAAGGCTTATTACCTCCGCTTGTAATATCTAACACGCTTGAAGTTTCATATATTGCATTATAATACCACATTGCCGCTTCTGCATAGTCATTTATATCATAATAATAATTGCCAAGTTCATAACATACCTCTGAGCTTGGATTATCAGCGACACATCTTAAAGCAAGCTTAAAGAATTCTCCCATACCACCTGCTATACGGTATATTTTAACAAGTACACAGTTCACTTCCTGTCGAATGTCGTCACTTCTGTTCTCATTAATAAGAATATCTGCAAATATATCTTTAAAATCCAGAAAATCTTTATCTGAACCAGAAATATAAAGTTCCTTGCATAACATAGTTATAACATAGTCCTCTAACTGTGTTCCCCTGGCAAATGCTTTAATATATGTAGAGAAATCCCTCCTGCTGTGGTCTGATACTGGTCTGTGCAGTATCTCTATATCACTGTCATATACCACAGGTGTAAGCCTTACTGTTTCATGAATTGGTGATGTCCATACGAAAGGCCTTAACCTCTTAAAAAGCTTTGGCCTTAATTCTCTGTGTACATTGTACACAGAGTTATAGTCATTATCATTAACATAATACATCTGTACTATATCTATCTCTGGAAGAAGCATTGATTTCAGGTCTTTTAATGCCTGATTATTGCGTTCATCTAATATCTCATCTGCATCTGCACTGAATATATAATCGCAGGAAGCTAATGAAAATGCGTAATTTCTGGCAGCGGCAAAATCGTCACACCATTTATAATCATATACTTTATCTGTGTATTTATGTGCTATATCTTTGGTTGAATCAGTCGAACCAGTGTCCACTATTATTAATTCATCATAAGTTCCTGCGTATGAAATAAGACAGCGTTCTAATATTGACTGTTCATTTTTTACTATCATACATAAGGTGATTGATATCATTTTCGTGGTCTCCTTATAATTGTTTCCTGTTCATAAGTATACCATATCAGTTTTTATGTGGATAGATTTTTAATTAAAAAAGGAGTTTGTGTTTGATATGTCACCTGTCTACTGGTACGGGTGGCAATCTAGCACAAACTCTTTTTAGGTTTTCTTTATTATTTTTTTATCATTTCAATACTTGAATTTATTTATTCCAGCTATTTATTTTAAGCCTTTTTCAAGGTCTGTAAGCATTATGTCTAATGCCTGTATTCCACCTTCGGCTGTGTACCATACATTTGAATGTTCAAGATATATTATATGGTTGTTTTTGTAGGCATCTGTTGTCTTTACAAGTTCATTTTCCACTATTTCTTTAGCATTCTTAGCACCTGCTGTTGATATTGCGCTATCTCTGTCCATAACAAATATATAATCAGGATTCTGCTTTACTACTGTTTCAAATGAAGATTCATTGCCGTGTGTTGATGTTGAGCCTGCAGCTGTAAGGTTGTTAAAGCCTGCTTCTACACCTATTAAAGAGCATCTTCCATCATTTCCAAGAAGATTATAGCTTCCGCTTGTTGTCATACCTACTAATGCTGTCTTTCCTGATGATATCTTCTTTATTGCATCTATTCACTGTTTAATATCTGTATTATATTTAATTGTTTACTACTTAACTTTTCAGAATTCTTCCAATTATGCAGTTAATTATGAAAATGAGAATATATATCGTTACGATTGTCGAACCTACAGGAGTTGAGGTAAATATTGATATTATTATTCCAAATACTGCCCCAAATACCGAAAGGATTGCTGAGTATATTATAACTGATTTGAAGCTTGTCATTACTCTCATCGCTGACAGAGCTGGAAATACTAAGAGGGCTGTTATAAGCAGTGAGCCTACGAGGTTCATTGCAAGCACGATTATTACTGCTGTTATAACTGCTATCATAAGATTGTATACATTAGTATTTTTGCCCATTGAGCGTGTAAAATTCTCATCAAATGTCACTGAGAATATTCTGTTATAGAATATTATAAAAAATGCAACAACTACAAGTGAAGCAATTACACACATAACGACTTCTGAACCTGTAAGTGTAAGTATTGATGTTGAACCAAAAAGTGTGGAACACACATCTCCTGATACATTTGAGGATACTGAGAACACATTTAATATAAGGTAACCAACTGCCATTGAGCCTACTGAAAGCATAGCTATTGCTGCATCACCCTTTAATTTCGTGTTAGTTCCTGTTCTAAGAAGCAATATCGCACACACTATTGTTACAGGCATAATGAATATATTTACATTAGCAATCTTTAACACTGTAGCTATTGCAAGTGCACCAAATGCAACGTGTGACAAGCCATCTCCTATGAAGGAAAATCTCTTTAACACAAGTGTCACGCCAAGAAGTGATGAGCATAAAGAGATAAGCACGCCTACGATAAGTGCATATCTTACAAATGGATATGACATATAAAACTGAAATTCCTGTATAAAGCCACTCATTACTCCTCATCTCCTTCCATCTGTCCAAATACATTGGCTTTGTCGCTTTGCATAAATTCTTTCTTAGTACCATAAAAGCTGTCTTTACTGTCAAGATAAAGAATATGTGTCGCATATGATACCGACTGAAGGTCGTGGGACACCATGATTACTGTTATTCCTTTATCGTTAAGCTTCTTTAATATCTCGTAAAATTCTGCTGTCACCTTAGGGTCTAAACCTGTAACAGGCTCATCTAAAAGTATTACCTTGGAAGTTGCACAGAGTGCTCTTGCAAGTAAGACCCTCTGCTGTTGTCCGCCTGAAAGATTGCGGTAACATTTTTTCTTAAGGTCTGTAATATCAAGCTCTCTCATCTTCTCAATTGCAAGACTTTTCTCTTTCTTTCCGTAAAATGGCTTAAATCCGCTTCCTGCAAGTGTTCCTGACAGAACAACTTCCCATACAGTAGCCGGAAAATCCTTCTGTACAACTGTCTGCTGTGGAAGATAACCTATCTCATAATCCTTAAGGCCATCACCATATTCTATCCTTCCTGATACTTTATCTATAAGGTTAAGCAGTGTCTTTATAAGTGTACTTTTTCCAGCTCCATTTTCACCAAGCACACATAAATAATCACCTTTATTGACCTTGAAATTAAGACCTGATACAACTGCCTTGCCCTCATATCCCAAAGCCAAATTCTCACATTCTATATATGACATTTTCTTTTCCTTTCTCAATTCCTATTTATCAATTGTTATTGATAAACATTCTCTTATAAGTATAATAAACACAAAAATTATCGTTCACGTCTGACATTAAAATCTATTGTAAAGCCTGTTTTAATACGACAAGGTTATTACTCATAACATTCATATATGTATAATCTGCATCATCTGTCCCTGCCGACTGCATTGAATCCATAGTAAGTATCTGCTGATTCTTCTGGCTTGTATTGCCCTTAATAGTGTTAGCTATTCTTTTATCGGAACCATCAATTACAAGTATGCTTCCTGTTCCTATCTCGTCTATCTTGCCAGAAAGGAATGTAACTGTCTTAAAACTTGCCTCTGTTTCTGCTGAACAGCCTGCAAATGCGGCATAATAATCAATTCCGTAATCATCAACAAGATACCTGAATGGAAATCTGTCGCCAAATATAACTGTCTTAAGCCTTGAATTCTCACATACATTTTCATAATCACTGTCAAGTCCAGCAAGCTTATTTATATACGCATCAGCGTTATCCTGGTATAACTGCGAATTATCTTTATCCAAATCCTTGACTATATCCGCAAGATACTGTGTTAATACAGCCGCATTTTTTAATGAAAGCCATATATGCTCGTCATATTCAATATCCTCGTCTGTGTGACTGTGCCCTGCCTCCAAACTGTGGTCGTCTGCGTGATTATCTTCGCTATGGTCACCGCTGTGGTCACCTGCCGTATATTCATCTGCGTGGTCATCTGCTGTATGGTCATCACTATGCTCATCTGCGTGGTCATCACTGTGGTCGTCTGCACTATGGGAATGTGTGTGTGTATGCCTGAACTGGAAACGGCTTTCCTGCATACCTTCTATTACCTCTTCCTCTTTAGTCCTGTCGCTTATAAGCTCCATCATATTGACTTTTATCATATCATTATTCTTAGTTTCCCTTACCGCATCAAGAACCCACGCATCAGACTCGCCTCCGACATACACAAACACGTCTGCTGATGAAATCTTAGTCATATCCTTAGCTGAAGGCTGGTAACTGTGTAAATCCACTCCACCATTAATAAGAAGTGTCAGCCTGAATTTATCGGAATTATCACCTATTATCTGACCTAGCCAGTCGTACTGTGGGAATGTTGTACACACAATGCTTATCCTGTCATCATCATACCCTGTATCTGATGAACAGCCTGTTAATAACAGCATTGAAAATGTACCAATCAGAAAAACAGTACTCATAAATAATGCTTTTATTCTTTTTCCTGCCATTTTTATATCTATATTAAAATGCTTATTCTGCATATTATCTTTACTCCATTCTAACCCTGCTCATCTTTGCAATTCCTGCAAAGACCGCTTAAAGTTGAGCCATTACATTCAAGTGTAAATCCATATTGTTTCATAAGATTTTTTCTTATTTCGTCCATAAATGCACAGTCAAGGTGCATAACCTTTCCACACTTACGGCACTGCATATGAAGATGTGCATCACAATTATTATGTTCATCTGATATTCTATAATAATAATTACCACTGCTTGCTGTCTTAAAACGCACAAGCACTCCATTATCTGTCATTCTGTCGAGCGTACGGTACACTGTTGACTGGTTTACATCTACATTGTTGCTTTCAAGGTAATGATATACGTCAGCCACGCAGAAGCTCTTGTCTTTCTGGAGTGAAAGATATTGTTCGATTTCCTGGGTAGCTTTGGTGTGGTATGTTTTGGGCATTATGTATAGCTCCTTTCTTGTGAGGGAGGGCATTAATTGCTAATTTACTTTAATGGCTTCCCTTTTTTATAAAAAATGCGAAATGCATCGTAATTCGCATTAAATTTGCAAATCATTTGCATTTCGCATATTATCATTTAACAATTGTTCTGTCAATATGTTTATATTTATTTAACAATATTTACTGGCAAAGAAGTAAACTCTCTCATGCCTGCCAATAATGTAGATTGAGATTGGGGAGAGCTGGCACAGGCATAAGAAGACGATGGGGAGCCGCCGGCACTTAAGCGCTGTCCTTTAGTGCTTTAGTACCGCTGCGAGCGACACTTAAGCGCAAGCGTGTCGCCGTTGCCTGTGCCAGCTCTCCCCAATCCCTCACAACCTACATCATTCCCAAATCTCCCCAATTGCCCAATCAAATATTTTTTATCATATTCTTACAACTATTATAAGTTATAACAAAATACCCTCCATATATCAAAAGTATAAACACTCCGGTCATTATTATTGACTGTACCATATATTCCGTACCAAGCAGTTCCATCACCATATAGCTTACCCTCATTCCGAATATTGAGTGTATTATTGCAAGTGACATTGGTATTCCAAAGAATATCGCTGTCTGCTTTAATACTGCGTGATTGATTTTGCTATTGTCTGTTCCAAGATTTTTAAGTATCTTATATCTGCCAAGATTGTCGGCACTTTCTGACAGTTCTTTTAATGCAAGTATTGCCGCTCCTGATATAAGGAATATAAGTCCAATGTACAATGCTATAAATGCTATCATAGCACCAAGTCCCATTGAATTTTCTTTTACTGAGATAAGCGTATTAATATCCATTATAATACCTTCTTTACCAGCACCATCCGCTATCTTTACAATCTTTTTATCAACTGCCTCACGTTCATCACCCTCTGGTATCTTATAATTACCAATATAATATTCGCCTGTTGGAAGCATTGTTTCAAGTACTTCGTCTGGCACAACCACAATTCCAATATTTACATGGTTAGATGACAGCTGGATAAAACCATCTGAACAACAATTATATTTTGGCTTTAACAATTTCCCATTTAAAGCAATCTTTACTCCCTTATCTAAGGCTTTGTTTCGCACTTCTGCCATCGACTTAAAGTCTGCAACAATTATATATTCATCAGAACTAAGGCTGTATTGTTCATTACCATACAGAGCTGCCACCTTGTTATAATCACTAAGTTTCATAATATCTTCAGAATAATATGCATCAAAATATGACGAATCAATATTATCTGTGATATCCGGATTATTAGCCTTCGCTGCTTCTGTATTTCCTAAAGTATCATTAATTGTAAGTTCACTTGTATTGTATACATACACATCTACTATATCTTTAAGAATATCTTCAAGGTCAATATCTTTTCTCTTATAATAATCTTTAATCAATTCTGCCACATCATCTGAATAAAGTTCCTTCTCTATCTGCACATCTGCTGGTGATAGCATATCAATATTGTGTACAAGTGAATTACGCACTGTAAGTCCGCTTGATAATACGCATATTGTTATAAACATCATAAGGCATATAACTGTCATTGCGAACACGTTGCTGTTCATACGGCTGCTCATCTGACGGAACACAAAGCTGTTAAGCCCCTTATAGTACACCTTTTTCATAGAATGTACTGCTGAGAACATAATTCCTGATAATGACCAGAAGAATAAAAATGTGCCTGCACAGCCCATTACTATATATTTGGCAAGGTCAGTAACTAACTCAAGATTCCTGCTATCTGATACCTTATAGTAGGCAAATGCAAGCAGTACAACTGATATTATCCATACAACTGCACATATATATGGATTTTTGTTAGTTGCTTTTTCTGCCTTTCTGCTTCCTGTAAGAAGGTCTATAAGCTTATATTTGTTAACGCAGAACATATTAAAGAGTATTACGATAACATATATAATTGCAAAATATATCAATGTCTTTACAAATGCCTGATGAGAAAATACAAATCTGTATTTCTCAATGTTAACCCCAAACATATTGGCAACAAATATACTTGTAACCTGTGAAAGTCCTATTCCTGCCATAAGTCCTATTCCTAACGATATAACACCTATAATCAGTGTTTCAAGAAACAGTATAAGTGATATTTTCCTTTTTCCCATTCCAAGAAGAATGTATAATGCAAATTCTTTTTTTCTCTTCTTCATAAGGAAATTACTTGCATATATAACAAGAAATCCAAGTATAAATGCAACAAATACACTTACTCCCGAAAGTGTTGTATTAATAAGCTTTACTATCTCTCTTGTGTCTTCTGATATTTTAAGCATAGTTGTCTGTGTTTCAATTGCATTGAAAAGATAAAATATCGCAACACCGAGTATTAACGTGAAGAAATATACTGCATAATCCTTCAGGCTTTTTTTCATATTGGAAAATGATAGTTTAAAGAGCATCGCCCGCGTCACCTCCCAATAATGAAACAACATCTATTATCTTGTTAAATAAGGTCTTCCTGTCATCATCACCACGGTTAAGCTCGTGGAATATCTTACCGTCCTTGATAAATATAATTCTGCTTGCATAACTTGCAGTAAATGAGTCGTGTGTTACCATAAGTATTGTCGCCTGCAATTCCCTGTTAAGCATATTAAACCTTTCAAGAAGAAGCTTAGCAGCTCTTGAGTCAAGAGCTCCTGTCGGCTCATCGGCAAGCACCAGACTTGGACTTGTTATAATTGCCCTTGCAGAAGCAACTCTCTGTTTCTGTCCACCTGACATCTGGTAGGGATATTTATTTAATATCTCTGTTATATCAAGCTGTTCTGCTACATTTTTTACTGCCCTGTCAATTATCTCAGGAGAATCATTTCTGATTGACAATGCAAGTGCAATATTCTCATATGCTGTAAGTGTGTCCAGAAGATTAAAATCCTGAAATATAAATCCCAGCTTATCTCTTCTGAATCTGTTAAGAGCACTTCCTTTAAGCTGTGTGATATTATTGCCGTCTACATATATATTGCCACTTGTAACCTTATCAATTGTAGATATGCAGTTAAGAAGTGTTGTCTTACCGCTTCCCGAAGCACCCATAATAGCAACGAATTCACCCTTATTTACATCAAACGATATGTCATCTATCGCTTTAGTCAGGTTATTCCTGCTGCCATAGTATTTCTCTACATTTTGAATTCTCAAAATATTCTCACTCATATAAAATCCTCCATTTCTGTATGCGAAACCTCTAAGGCTCATATCTGCCAATCACTTGACTTCCTCTACATTGTAATAAGGATTTTGTTATCTGTCGTAATTCTAATATTACGCAATGTTACATTTTTGTAATATTGGCTTTGTATAATATTAACTTTCTGTAATATTAATTCTTTATAATATCGGACTTTTCAATATTAACCGGGTTGTAATAGCTGTCCCCGTAAAATGTTATTTCAACCTCTGTATATTCTCCCTCAATTGACTTTATCTTTATATTATGTCCAAGCTTGCCACACATATTTTTAGCAATATACAAGCCCATTCCTGTTGATTTGGCGTTATTTCTTCCGTTAGAACCTGTATAAGATTTAATGAATACCTTATCTATATCTTTAGCTGGTATTCCAATTCCGTTATCCTTTATATGAAGCACAGCATACCCCACTTTGTCTGTGCCACTGTCCTGTCTTTGCTCTGAATATACTTCGATATAAGCCTCTCCTGATGTCTTTTTGTATTTAATACTGTTGCTTATAATCTGGTTGACTATGAATTCAAGCCATTTGGCATCAGTATTAACATAAGTATCTATGTCGTGGACATTAAGACTTATGTTGTTGCTTAATATTATGTCTTTATTCTTAACTGCCGTCTTGTTAATAATTGTTTTGAGATTAACTTTTCCAAATGAGTAGTCTTTCTCTGCATTTTCTGACCTCACATAATAAAGTACCTTGTCTGCATAATCATCAAGCCTGTTAAGCTGTGTAATAAATTTCTTATCTATATGCTCTTTGTCATTGTGGCACATAAGCGTAAGGCTTGCTATCGGAAGCTTTATCTCGTGAACCCACATTTCTATGAAATCTTTAAAATCCTGCTGTCCCCTCTCATACTGGTTAATATGCTCAATCATAGATTTATTAATGTCATACATCGCTGTATACACAAGGTTTCCCTCATAGAATTCCGGCTCGTCCAGTGTTTCAATAACAAGATATTTCTTATCAATCCTCTGTGTATTATCAATAAGACTGTTATAGAAATTCCGTTTTCTGCAAAAATCCCATATGAACATTATAATAAAAAATATGGCTGCAAGTACAGCCATAAGTGCCGCCATCTGTACTCCGAAGTTAAATGCACACAGAAACCCACATATAAGTATTATATATACAATAATAAGTATAATTTTAAACAACTCATCTTTTATATATTCTTTTAATTTCATACAAGACAATACCCCTGTTTCTTTCTTGTTTCTATCGCATCTTCGTATCCGAAATCCGAAAGCTTCGCTCTTAACCTGCTTATATTAACAGTGAGTGCATTATCATTAATATATTCCTCGTTATCCCACAGTGCCGTCATAAGTTCATCCCTTGATACAATCTTTCCTATATTGTTAAGCAGACTTAAGAATATTATCATCTCATTCTTGGTAAGCACGAGCTCTTTCTCCCCACGGCTTAATGTTCCTTTCGCAGTATTAACAGCTGCTTGCCTATACTGGTATATTCCCTTCTCACCTGTATCTGCCTCACTGCTGTCCTGCTTTCTTGTCCTCTTTATTACAGCAGATATTCTAAGCATAAGTATTGTCGGGTTATATGGCTTGGTTATATAATCATCTGCCCCATAACTCATTGACAGCACCTCATCACTCTCTGATGTTCTGCTCGTCACCATAATTACCGGTATATCCGTCTCTTTTCTTAACTTTCTTAATACAAGCTCTCCGTTAAGCTCTGGAATGTTAATATCCAGAAGCACAAGATCTGGCTTTGATTTTATAATCTGTCCTGCCGTATCTGAAAATGTACTTATATATTCTGCCGCATATCCTTCATTACGCAAAAGTTCAATAAGCTCATTTCGTAATACCTCATCATCCTCAACAACTAATATCCTGCTCATTATCCTTCTCCATTTCTGCTCACATTTCTGCCACGCTTATGTCACACTTATATGCAACTTTTACCTGCTTTAAAAATGTAATAAATAATCCCTGCCGCATCTGCTAAGAACCAGCCAATAGGAATAGCCACCCATATTCCAATAACCCCGATTGCTGATATTCCAGATAAAGTGTATGCAAGCACAACTCTTGTTCCAAGTGATATCACTGTAAGCACAACTGACATCATCGGCTTATTGATTGCCCTGTAATAGCCATACAGCATAAATAATATTCCAATTCCTATATAAAATGTTCCCTCCATTCTAAGATACACAGCTCCCGCATTAATTACTTCCACGCTTGAATTATCAACAAATATGCCCATAAATGTGTCTGCAAATCCACATACAACTGCACTTATGCACACGCAGAATATAATAACGCTTACTACTGACTGCTTTATTCCTTTCTTAATACGCTGTCTCTGCCCTGCCCCGTAATTCTGTGCAACAAATACTGAAAACGCATTTCCAAAATCCTGTACCGGCATATATGCTATGGTATCTATCTTTACAGCCACTGCAAACGCTGCCATAATCACTGTACCAAAACTGTTTACTATTCCCTGTACGCATAATATTCCAAAATTCATAACCGACTGCTGAAGACAGGTAAAGCCTGATAAAGAAAATATATTCGTTATATTTTCTTTATTAAACTGCATATCGTCTTTATGTATCCTGTATTCAGGATAAGCCGCAATCATATATATAAATATCCCTATTCCAGATATATACTGTGCTATCACTGTTGCTGCTGCCGCACCCTTAATTCCCATATTAAAACCTGCCACAAACAATATATCTAAAAATATATTAAGCACAACTGATACTGATAGAAATACAAGGGGAACTACCGAATTGCCAATTCCCCTTAATATATTAGACACATAATTATATATGTATATTGCAATAAAACCTATAAACACATATATAAGATATTCTTTCATATCTCCGGCAATTTCATACGGAACCTGCAAAAGTAATATAATCTTATCAACTAATATATAGAACAATGCCATAATCACAACAGCAATTGCACCTATCATAGATGATGATAAGAATATTCCATTACGGATAGCCTTAACATCTTTTCTGCCATATGCCATAGACACAAATGAACTGCTGCCAAGACATAAACCTATAATTACTGATGTAAGAAATGTCATAAGCGTATATGACGAACCTACTGCCGCCAGTGCATTATCACCTACATATCGTCCAACAACCCACGTATCTACAAGATTGTAAAGCTGCTGTAATACATTTCCTAACATAAGAGGAAGTGCAAATCCCCATAAGCCTCTCGTTATATTTCCTTTTGTCAAATCCGTACTTCTTGCCATAATACTGCTCCTTAAGTAATTCTCTTGTAAAAAAGACTTCTTAAATAATAGTTACCAGAAATTAAGCTTTAAAATCATTATTCAAGATTTAATTTCTTATCGAGTATATATATTGAGGCAGCCACAAACGCAATAAACATAACTACTGACATCACAACCGAACCTGTCATAATATGTCCGAATTCTTCAAACTTAAATGCCACATCACTTCCCGTTACAGATTCCTTAATCATCTCTTCAAACATATTACCATTCCCCTTTATTGGCGTAAGTAAAAGCACAATAACATTCAATATCTGTCCAACAATATACACTGCAATATATGTTACAAATGAGAATGCATCCCTGTTGCCATTGGCTGTATATCCCATACACATACAGAAAAAGAACATTGCATACATATATATCCCTGACAATATAATCAATATAATTATTAATGTGCAGAAACTGCCTTTATATCCTAACACATTTAACTGCTCATTAATACTCTCTGGCACTCTCCATATCCAGTCCACCCTTGCAATTGATATACATACAGAAACAATAATCACTACAAAATTAACAAGATATATAATATATCCTGATATAAGCTTGCATACATATATAAGCCATACAGGAACTGGAAGTGTGTGGGTAAGATAGCCCTCATCTTTTAACGTGCTTCTTCTAAAATATAATATCACAAATACTATGCTTACAATAAATAAAACTACGCATACAATTACATAAACTGCTATCATAACCGGATATGCCACTGGTGTAATGCCATTATCCGGAACATATTCTGACAACATATGTAATGCCCAGCACCCAAATGCTGCAAGTAATGTAACTATATATAATGCAATGTGCTTTTTAAATAATTCTTTCAAATCATATTTTATTAATCTGCCTGCTGTTAATAACATACGAACACCTCCCTGAATAATGCGTCAACACTCTTATTGTATTTGGTTCTTATATCATCAACTGACTCCTTAAGATATACCTCGCCCTGTTTTATAAATACAACCTCGTCAAGAACATTTTCTATATCACTGATAAGATGTGTTGTTATAACAACTGTCGCATCTTCATTATAATTGCTTATTATTGTCCGTAAAATGTAGTCTCTTGCCGCAGGGTCAACACCTCCCATAGGCTCATCTAAAAGATACAGCTTTGCTTCCCTGCTCATAACAAGAACTATCTGCACCTTCTCCCTTGTTCCCTTAGAAAGTGACTTTATCTTATCCTGCTCATTAATTCCGAACTTCTCAAGCATATCAAGTGCTTTCTGCTTGGAAAAGTCCTCATAGAAATCCGCAAAATAATCAACTGCTTCCTTTACCTTCATAGATGGATTAAGGTATGTTCTTTCTGGAAGATATGACACTATCTTCTTAGTATTAACACCAACCGGATACCCATTAATTATAATCTGTCCTGAAGTTGGCTTAAGCACGCCTGCCATCATCTTAATAAGTGTACTCTTGCCACTTCCGTTAGGACCTAATATTCCTACAATCCTGCCACTTTCCAGGGAAAGTGACAGATTATTCATAACCTTTTTCTTGCCATAGCATTTGCCTAATTCTTTAATCTCCACCAAATTGCTCATATATCCTCCATTCCAAGATAAATTAAAGCACTGTTATAATTTCCCTGTTATAACTTTTATTCCTCTATACGGCTGATATATTCCTTATACTCTGCAATTGCTTCTTCTGGAGTAAAACCTATCTTTTTCATTCCATTATGAAAGCTCTCACAAAGCTCCAGAGCCATATCCTGCTTTAACCTGTCTATCTGTTTACCTCTGTCTGCAACGAATCTTCCAGATGTTCTCTGTGATTCAAGATAACCTTCTCTTTCAAGCTCTGATAAAGCCTTCTGCATTGTGTTAGGATTAACTCCTGCCTCCAATGCCAGCTCCCTCACCGGCGGAATCTTATCGCCGACCTCAAGCTTTCCGCTGGCTATCTGAACTTTAAAATGCTCCATTATTTGCAGATATATAGGGACATCGTTACTAAAGTTCCAACTCATAACTTATTCCTCCTGCTTATAATCAATATTGATAATTCCCATATGGTAGTAATGCATAAACAATATATGCGCCTTACATTGTATTATTGTATTACTCTATTAGTACAATAATACACAGTTAATAAAATGTCAATATATTTATTTATCATCTCTGTGCTCTCCGCCCCACTTGCACATTGCAACAAGAACCGGTACTAATGACTTTCCTCTTTCTGACAGGCTGTACTCTACTTTTGGTGGAATTTGAGGATACTCTTTTCTTACAATAAGCCTGTCCGCCTCCATCTCCTTTAATGTGGCACTAAGTGTCTTATGTGATTTATTTCCCATACATCTTTTAATCTCACTATACCTCATAACCTCCTTATGATTAGCCAGCCAGTACATAATCACAAGCTTATACTTCCCACTTATAAGCGACAAAGTATACCCAAAATCCGTATCACCAATCCCCTCCCCCGTCTGACAACATAAACTACACATCTCTTTCATAAAACCAGCTCCTTCCTAAGTTATCAAAAAACTTAGCGGCTGTCCTTTAGCCGCTTAGTACCGCTACGGTTTCAAGTAGCGAGAGCGTGCCCAGCGGTAATACAACACGTCCTCCACAACGTCCGTCCGCCATTACCCCTCCCCGGAATTTTTTCACTCCACACTAACCTAAAGGAAAGTATATAACCTAAATGTGCGTACTTCCCATTTATATAATTATAGGTTATATTCTAAATTGTAACAAGAATTATTATACAACCACACCTATTAGATGTACCCTATTCATCAGATTGGAGGATTATGAAATTTAGTATTGAAGAACTTCGCCCGATAAGAAATGGTATGACTATCTCAAGAGATTCCAGACTTGGTAATTCCACCAAAGTAACTTACTTCTCTATGGGAAAGGATACTTCCATAAGTCAGGAAAGCTATGACAGAATGACTATGTATATTGGAGCTTTCGGCTGGGGAGAATTCATTATTGGAGAAGAACCTAAGACTATTAAATTACAGCCAGATGAACTGCTTATTGTACCTGCTGGTACATTATGCGGAATGCAGACATCTAACGGAATTGTGTATACAGAGATTATATGTACAGGAAAGGATATTAATATGAACGCTAACGTAAAAACTAATGAAGTATTTGCACTTAAGAACCTTATATCTTACGAAGAAGGCAGTATTGCCAATATGGATGTTGTAAGCACTCCTGATATGAAGTATGTGCTTATGGCATTTGACGAAGGAACAGGTCTTACACCTCACAGAGCACCTGGTAATGCTATCGTATTTGCACTTGAAGGCAAGGCAACTATAGGATATGAAGGTAAAGATTATGAGCTTTCAGAAGGTGAATGTTTCCGTTTTGAAAAAAATGGACTTCATAGTGTGACAGCTAATGGAAAGTTTAAGATGGCGCTTTTACTTGTGTTAGAGTAATTCCAAAAAGCAGTGATGAATGACGGACAGCTATTACTAACGGACGTTGCGAGGCTCTGCTATATTACCGCTGGGCACGCTCTCGCTACTTGAAACCGCAGCGGATACTAAGCGGCTAAAGGATAGCCGCTAAGTACCGGCGGCTTCAACAGTACCCAGCTTGCAATATAGCATAGGCTCGCAACTTGGTGTAGATTGTTGTGACGTGTGGACACTGTTCTTTGTAGATGAACTCTGTAGAGTGTTATGACTATATCGTATATTATTCGCTTTGGTATGATATTTAAAAATGCTCCTTTCCAGATGATTGGTGAATTGGGATTTACCTGTTAGCTGGATGGGAGCATTTTTTCATATCTTATATTGGCTTTTGTTTCTTACTACTTACCTGTTGGTTTGGCTTTCTTGTGCTTTATTATTATTATTGTGGCAAGAAGTATTATGGCTATAGCGGCGGCTATGTAGTAGATTATTTTGTTGGAGCTCTTGTGTATAAGGGCAAAATCGGCTTCGTATGGGATTACGGCTGTTATGTAACTGCCGTTCTTTTTCGTGTCTGCTTTGACCCAGTTGTTGCCGTCTTTATCTACATACCATATTTCATTGCTGCCATCACTATCTTCTACAAGAAAATGCCCTGTAACAGTATCCTGCTGGCTTGTGTGAGAGCTTAATATCTGCCAGCTATAAGCATATACTACATCTCCTGACAGACCGCTTATGTCACAAGTCCTGGTTACAAGCTTGTCATCGTTGTAGAACTTACCTTCTGCAAGGAATAATATTTTGCCATCTGCATTTTTCTCATTAGATGCAAGACTTTCTGTCCAGAGGTGATATTCTGCCTCAACAACTTTATTCTGTGTTATAGGACTTACTGTAATATCTGCCGGCCATTCGCCATAATATCCGTCTTTCTTTGGTATTGATGGCAGGTCTGATGTTGTAATATTGCCATTGTAGGCTATTACCTTAGTTCCAGCAACGTAATCATCTGCTTTAAATGTTATTGTTATCTGATGAAAGCCTTCTGGAATATTATCAAGTGACATAACATAATCATATGTTACCTTATCAGCAATACCGCTATAATTAATATCATCTATGCCGCCTAAAATGTCACTCACAAATATGTTATTTCTTACGCTTCCTTCTGAATCAGTAGTTCCGGCAATCACACCTTTTTTCTCACCATCACCGCTGATTGTTGCAATGGACACATTATTCTTAACTGTGTATCCCTGTCCGCATATTCCACCTGCATAACTGTCACTTTCAACATTGCAAAGGCTGTAATTATCTGATACTGAACTGACACTGTTACCAGCTATTCCACCTGCGTAATCACCAGTTTCAGACTTAACACTTCCATAGCCCTCGCAGCCATATATAAGTCCTAATTCCTGCAAACCGGTTATTCCGCCTGCACAATCTTTTCTGGAAGTAACCTCTCCATAATTAACACAGTATATTACTATGTCATTGACTGTTGAACGGAGCTTGACATTTGTTGAACTTCTTAAATCCAGATCATACTCAGGGTCTACATCATATTCAATGTTCATAGTTCCTGTTATTCCACCTACATTAAGGTCACCGTATACAGTTCCCCTGTTCACTGATTTAGTTATAACACCGTCTGTATTCTTTGCATTTTCCGCCGTGGAAATATCTTCTATATGACTGTCATCACTTGTAACAAGCTGTGCTGTATCATTCACTGTACTTCCTATATTGTTAATCTGTGAAGAAATGGTATTGATACTGTCAGAAATATTCTGTATCTGTTCATCAAGAACATTTACAATACCTTGAATATCTCCTGTAATATTGTCTGTTCCAAGCTGGTCTGACACATCTTTTACAAAGTCTTCTGCTGTATCACTCGAATCTGCCATTGTGTTACTGATGTCCTTAAGATTATCATTAATGATATCCCACTGCTCATCGATAGCATCTTTCTGGGAGTCTGATAAAATTTTATCATCACCCTGAATGTCCTTTATCTTATTAAGAGCATTATCAATATTGTCAAAATACTCTCTTGTATCAGGGTTATCCTGCATAGAGTCAGATACTTCTTTTAAAGAGTCCGATAATACATCAACATCTTCCTTATACTGGTTAGTAATGCTTTCTGCATAATCTCTTGTCTTAGATGAAGCACTGCTCATTGAATCTGACAAGCTGTTTAATGTATTGCTTATATTATTAACAGAGCCCTGAATTGTATCAATTCTGTCCTGTAAATATTCAGACTCTATATAAGGCTCTGCCTGTCCGACAATACCGCCGACATCTTTTCTGCCGTATATATCGCCTTCGTTGGTACAGTTAAGTATCTTTCCATTCTGGCTTCCTGCTATACCACCAACATTATAACCTGTATGGTTATATCCAATTGTTCCATAATTTGTACACGATGAAATAACACCAGATGAATTACCTGCTATTCCACCCATATCGTTACGGTCTACAACGTGCTGTGTAATATTAAATGTTCCAACATCAACTCCACCGACATCAAATGATGAATCTAATTCATCTGTATTAACGCGGCTTCTTGATACACATTCACTTATAAGTCCTTCATTCTTGCCTGCTATTCCACCTGTCTGGTTAGTCGCTGTAACAACAGCATCACTAAGACAGTTAGTTATATTAGCACCCGGCTTATTAATTCCTGCAATTGCACCTACATATGTTGTACCATTGACTTTTCCATAAAATGTGCAGTTAGTTATTGTACCATAATTAACACCGGCAATTCCTCCTATATTCTTCTGTGAACCAGATGTATTAACGCTTCCTGATACACTAAAATTGCATACATAAGCATTTTCTCCAAGGTAACGGAAAAAGCCATAATCTGAACCCTTATAATCGACATTAAAGCTTCTTATAGTATGGTTAGCACCATCAAATGTTCCATCAAAATATGGTATTCCATTAAAATCTGTATTAGATAAATTGATATCTGTAGCAAGTCTTACTGTCCTGCCCCTGCTGTAACTGTCATATTTACAGTTATTGGCAAATTCAATAAGTTCCCTGGCACTGGAAATTACTATAACATCACTGTCAGCTTCCTCTGCCTGTACCACATATGGAATAATATTTCCAAATGCCACAAAGATAATGAGCAGTGACAGCATTACTGCAAGTATTTTATTAAATTTTGTATTAAGCTTTACCATTACTGCTCATCTCCTTTCTCTGTATTATCATATGTAACCTGTCCCTGACGTCCTGGAATTACTGAATCAACTGATACCTTCATCTGTCCCTGGAATGTTCCCTGTATGTCAGCATCAATCTCACCCTGTACATAACCTTTGACGTGTCCTGTAACTCTTACCCTGCCGGCAACTTCTTTCTGTGGTCTTGCAATATTCATTGTAAGAGCTGTCTTTTCGATAATAATATCTCCAAGTAAAAGTATCTGTGGAAGCACGAATAATACAAGGATAATTGATATTAATGTACCTCGTCCAAGTGCAACACCTATTGAAGCAACTGTCGCATCTGAGGCAATCTCACCTATAAGGAAGCCTGCACAAGTAAGAATTGAACCTGATGTAAATATTGTTGGGAATGACTGGTTAAGTGTCTCAATCATTGCATCTTTAAGCTGCAAATACCTGTTAGATATAACAATCGCATAATCTATTGTAGCACCCATCTGTATTGCTGATACAATCAGGTATGCAATAAAGAATACTGTCTGCCCCTGCAATGCCGGTACAGCAAAGTTAATCCATATACTTCCCTGAATAGTAAGAACAAGAAGCACTGGAAGTCCTGCTGACTGGAATGTAAAGAACAGAATTATCATAACAAAAAGTGCAGTAAGTACGCTTATAATAATATTATCTGATGCAAATGATGACTCAAGATCGTGGTCACTTGTAGAATTACCAACAAGGACTACATTATCTGTGCCATAATACTGAGCTGCAATACCACGGATTTCCTCCAATGCATCGTATGTTTCCTGACCCTCTACAGGAAGTGAAAGGTTAAGCACAAATCTTGAATAATCGCTTCCCTGAAGCTGTAACTGTGCATCGTGAAGTGTATCATATAATGTATTAAGCTTATCGTCCAAATCTCTATCTAATGTTACATAACCTTCCTTATACTGGTCATAAAGGAATAAGAACATATCAATAATAGGAACCTCATAATCATTAACTCCTGTAAATACAGGACCATACTGCTCCTGATTATAAGCATATGCCATATAAAGCACATCAACTACTTCTCTGTCTATATCAATCAATTCAGCAAATTGCCTTGGATTTAACTTATCCGTAAGCACATAATCATCATTAATTGACACATTTGCAAGACCAAGTGTTGATGTAACATAGCTTAGATTATCTAATTTGCCTAACACTCTCTTCTCTGACTCATAATCGCCCTTTGGCACCATAACAACTAACTGGTTGCTCTTGCCAAATGTATCCTCTATTCTTTCTTCTGCTATCTTAGCATTACTCTTTTTCGCACTCACAATTGAGCTTGTATCATAAATATACTGGCAGTTATTTGAAAATATAGCTGCTGCTATAAGAAATACTATAAATAAAGGTGGAATTATATATTTGGTCTTATTAGCAAATTTACCAACAATTGTAATCTTTGGCACATAACATTTGTGATGTGTATTATCAATTCCCTTGGCAAATATAAGCAGTACTCCCGGCATAAGAAAGAATACTGATATAAGACTTATAATAATGGCCTTAACCAATATAATACCCATATCATAACCAAGCCTGAACTGCATAAACATCATTGCAACCATACCTGATACAGTTGTAAGTGATGATGAACTAATCTCTGGAATAGCCTTTGAGAGTGCAACCTTTACCGCTTCTTCTGCATTAAGCGTTTCGTGCTCCTCCATAAATCTGTCGCAGAGAATAATCGCATAGTCAATAGCCAGTGCAAGCTGTAACACTACTGCTATCGAGTTGGTGATAGACGAAATAGTACCGAACCAGTAATTAGTTCCCATATTAAGAATTGCCGCAACACCAAATGTTATGAGCAATACTGGAATTTGCAGATATGCCTTTGTTGAAAGCATTAACACAACTACTATAATAATTACTGCCAGTACAAGAATAATGTTCATATCCTTTGACAGTGATTCCGCACTTTCTTCTTCCGAACCAACCTCCGTTGAAACATATACGTCATAATCTGATAACGTATCCTTGACATCATTCAATGCCTGTTTGCTTATATCCTCATCTTCCGTTCCATCAAATGTAATATCAAACAAAGCATCTGTACCTTTATAATGGTCTGATGAGTCATCAAATGTTACCTGCTTAACTCCATCAATGTCCTCAAGTTCGCTTACAAGCTCGTCTGCCTGATTATAGGTGACATTGGTAAGCATAACCTTAGCACTGCCATATGTAACAAACTGTTCGTCCATAATAGACAATCCCTGTCTTGTCTCACTATCGGCTGGCAGGTATGATGTAATATCCTGATTGACCTGTACTTTATTGATAGATAACACACTATAAATAATCGCAAGAATAAAAAGAATTTCTATTGCTTTACGTTTATTCACAATAAATGTGGCTGCCGTAAGCCAAAAATTACCCTTTTGCTTTTCTTCTTTTTCCTTCATAAATTCTTCTGTACATATAATTCACTAAATATCCTAATAATCTTCAATAAACTTTAATTATTAATCAGTTTCTTAAATGTACCGTCCTTTCTTCATTTTGCTTATTGTGTTTATAAACATAGTGTTGATTATTTTTATAGAATAATTATAATTATCATATAATATTTGCTCAATAATCAGTTTTGCACAAAGTGTTGATTAATAGACATTGTGTTGATATATGTCAATTAATTAAGAAAGATTTAAGAAAGGGTAATATATGGAAAATAATATAGACAGACGTGTAATGAGAACTAAAACACTGCTTATTCACAGCCTTTCCACTCTGATGAAACAAAAAAACATCAAAGACATAACTGTAAAGGAATTATGTGAACTGGCAGATATTAACAGGGGCACGTTTTATCTGCATTACAAAGATATATACGATATGCTCGCCTCTATAGAACAGGAGCTTAGCGACAAGTTCATACAGATATTTCAAAAATATAATGCCAGGAATACAAAGGATTTTCCTTATCCTTTATTCTTAGATATATTTGAATTTGTAAGCGATAATGCCGAACTTTTCCGCGTGCTTATAGGTCCTAATGGTGACATTTCATTTATTATGAAAATACACCAGCTTTATAATATGTACTGCATACAGACCGAAATCAGTAAATTATCGCCTGAACTTTCAATTAACTGTAAATATTACGGTAATTTTATACTTTACGGCTGTGTCGGTCTTATCGAACAGTGGCTCT
>ERZ773245.366-NODE-366-length-54622-cov-8.937581_pt1 | contig 54622 bp, 55 predicted proteins | sample MGYA00580988_ERZ773245 | MGnify/ENA primary metagenome ERZ773245 (study PRJEB29015, sample SAMEA2737792) | human gut metagenome | biome: human gut; feature: human-associated habitat; material: faeces | place: China | collected 2012 ... | reverse complement strand
TCGATGGCAACGGGGCCAAAGTCACGGCTGGTGACGGGGCCAATAAAGTCACCGTGGATGGCTCCAATGGCCAGGTAGTCATCGGTACTGGCGACAGCGCCATGACACTGGGCAAACAGGCCAATACGGCTGGGGACAGCAATCCTGAAAACGGCAATTACCTGAACGGCCTGGATAACAAAAAATGGGATGGCAAGAACATCCAGAGTGGCCGGGCCGCCACGGAAGACCAGCTGAAGACGGTCAGTGACAAGGTGAACAGCGGCCGCGTATTCCAGGGCGATGACGGCAAAGATGTGACTGTGGACCTGGGCAAGACTCTGAATATCAAAGGCGGTGCCAAAGACGTAAGCAGTGACAATAACATCGGCATCGTGAGAGGGGACGACAATACCCTCAATGTACGTCTGGCTAAAGACCTGACCGGCCTCAACAGCGTCACTACGGGCGACACGACCATCAATAACGGTGGCCTGACCGTCAAGACCGGCGACAGCAGCCATCAGGACATTACCATCCAGCAGGGTGATGTCAACATGGGCGGCAACAAGATTGAAGGCGTTGCACCGGGCAAAATCAGCAAGGACTCGACCGATGTCGTCAACGGCAGCCAGCTCTATGCGGCCGATCAGGCTATTTCCTATCTGGGCGGGACTGTGAATAAGCTGGGAACCCGCGTAGACCGCGTCGGTGCCGGCTCGGCGGCTTTGGCAGCCCTCCATCCACTGGACTTCGATCCCGATGACAAGTGGGACTTTGCCGCAGGTTACGGCCATTACCGGGGAGCCAATGCGGCGGCTGTCGGAGCATACTATCGACCCAATGAAGACACCATGTTCAGCATCGGCGGATCCTTTGGCGGCGGGGAAAACATGTTCAATGCCGGCGTCAGCATCAAACTGGGCCAGGGGAATCACGTTTCCACGTCCCGCGTGGCCATGGCAAAAGAAATGGAAGCCATGCGCCGCCATATGGCCGAACAGGATGCCCTCATTGCCAAACTGGAAAGCATGCACGGCATGGCGGAAGGTCCGGAAAAGAGTGCCCTCTTCCCTGATGTGGCAGAAAACCACTGGGCGTACCAGTATGTGACGAAACTGGCTAAGAAAGGCCTTCTGGAAGGCTACCCTGATGGAGAATTCAAAGGGGACCGCATGATGACCCGCTACGAATTTGCAGCCATCGTATACCGCATCGTTGAAAGCGGTGTGGGAAGCACGGATCCGGAACTGAGTAAACTGGTCAGAGAATTTTCACCAGAACTCCAGTACATCCGGATAGATACGATTCATCGCGACCATAATGGACAGCCGACGGTACAGCGTGTCCGCGTCAAAGACAGAAAATAGAATGTACGCAAATAAACGGAGCAGTCTGACAGACTCATTTGTCTGCCGGATTGCTCCGTTTTACTTTTATCCGGTGTATGTGTTATTTTTCTACAGCCGTGCGTTCCAACAGTGTGCCGTCAGGCAGGAAACTCTGGAATGTCAGCTGATTTTCTGTAGCTTCCATAGTCATATAATTATCTGTTTCCGGCTGGGGCGCTACATATTCATCCAGACTGTGCTGTTTCCAGAGGCCGGGATACTGGACGTTGCCAGCTACGCCGGTAATGATGTAGAGCGGTCCCGACGGATCGCGCTGGAAATTCCTGATGTGTCCCCGGTCACGGTAGGTGTGCAGGTGGGCGGAAAGGACGACGTCTACGCCCGTTTCATCAAAGAGGGGCATCCAGAATGTGCCTTCTTGGGAAAATCCTTCTTCCCGTGGCTGGGGCCGGCTGGCGAATCCGTATTGCAGTGGATCCTTGTGCATGAGGACGACTTTCCATTTCTTCGTCGTTTTTGCCATATCCTGGCGGAACCAGGCTGCCTGATCTTCGTTGAGCTGTGGCTGCCAGTCAGCCAGTTCCGATGCCTGCGTATTGAGGACGACGAAATGAACATCTCCATAATCGAAAGAATAGAACTGGTTTTGATACGATTTAGGGACGCCGCCGGGCAGAGAGAAGAGATGGAGATAGGCTTCGGGCATCCGTACCTTCCAGTCGCGGTTGTACGTTTCGTGGTTTCCCATGAGTGGGACTACGGGGATGCGGCGGATCATGGGGCCGACGACATCGAACCAGGCATTCCACTGATAGTGGTCCTGCCCGTTATCTACGAGGTCGCCCATATTGATGAAAAACTGGGCATCGTTGTTGCGCTGCCAGGCCGGTTGAGCCGTAGCCGCCCAGTAACTGTAATCACTCGATTGGGAATCAGGGAAGATGAGGGCTTTGAAATCATTTCCCCGGGCCGTCTGGAATTCCTGCCATTCCGTCCGTTTTTCTCCGTATCCGACGCGGTATTCGTACGTCGTTCCCGGTGTGAGGTCCTGCAGCAATGCGCTGTGGACGTAGGTCGTCGTATCATCGTCGTTAAAGGCTTCATTTGTCGCCTGCTGCTGGAACACGTCGCCATCAGATCCCTTGACGCGGTATTCGACCAGTGCCGGCTCTTCGGAAAAATCAGACTGCCACATGATGGTGCGGCTCGTCATGCTGTCACGGGTGATAATCTGTCGTACGTGAGAGGCATCGACATCGCTGGTCAGATCGTAGTGAGCGGCTGCTGCTTTGGTGACTTGTATGCCCTGACGGGCCACGGCTTTGGAACCGGGTATAAAGAAATAAGCTCCTATGAGAGCGGCTGCCACTAGGGGAAGGGCAGTCAATATAATTTTTTTTCGCGTTAATTTCATATACATTCCTCCTGTGATGGCTTATTTTAGCACATGGAGTGAGCTTTAAGTCAAGACTTTTTTTACAAAATGCTTCTTGACATGGTACGTATTCGGGACTACAATACCTGTATATACAAAGAAACTCGATGAGCGGGAGCAAGTAGCTCTTTCATACCCCTTTCAGCGAGCCGGTGACGGTGGAAGTCCGGCAGGAGGAGAAGGAAGGAATGGGCCCGGGAGAGGCTGTCAGAAGTCAGTATGACAGGCCGGAACTTTCACCGTTACCAGGAAAGAGTGCATGATGATGTGCATGTAAGAGCCGGGCATTATGCCAACCAGGGTGGTACCGCGGAAATACTTTCCTTTCGTCCCTATATATAAGGGATGGAAGGTTTTTTTATTGACAGGAGGAAAACAATCATGTCTATTATCTTTTCAGGTATCCAGCCGAGTGGCAATCTTACATTAGGGAATTATCTGGGTGCACTGCGTAATTTTTCTAAATTACAGGATGCCAATGAATGTTATTACTGCATCGTCAATCAGCATGCTATCACCGTGCCGCAGGATCCGCAGCTTCTCCATGAACGGACCCGTCAGCTGGCGGCTATTTATATCGCTTCCGGTCTGGATCCGCAGAAAGCGACGCTGTTCGTACAGTCGGAAGTTCCGGAACACGTACAGCTCGGCTGGATCATGATTACATCTTCTTATGTAGGTGAACTGGAACGGATGACCCAGTATAAGGATAAGGCTTCCAAACGGGGCGATTCCATTCCGGCCGGTCTTCTGACCTATCCGCCCCTGATGGCGGCAGACATCCTGCTGTATCAGGCTGACTACGTTCCCGTTGGCGATGATCAGAAGCAGCATATGGAAATTACCCGTGACCTGGCACAGCGGTTCAACCGTCTGTACGGGGACGTATTTAAACTGCCCCAGATCCTGCTCGGCCACGATGGCACTCGTGTCATGAGCCTGCAGGAACCGACGAAGAAAATGAGCAAGTCCGATTCCAATACGACGGCTACTATTTATCTTCTCGACGATCCCAAAGATATTGAAAAGAAAATCAAACGGGCCCAGACGGACAGCCTGAATACCGTGCGTTATGACACGGACTGCCAGCCCGGTATTTCCAACCTGATTGAAATTCTCTCGGCCGTGACCGACCAGAGCCATGAAGATATTGAAAAAGCCTACGAAGGCAAAGGCTACGGAGCATTCAAGAAAGATGTAGCCGATGCGGTCATTTCCGTACTGGAACCGATCCAGCAGCGCTATCATCAGCTCGTAGGCGATCCCGAACTGGATGCCATCCTCGACGAAGGCGCCAAGAAAGCCCATGCCAAGGCCAATGTCACTTATGTGAAAGCCTGCCGGGCTATGGGTCTGTACCGTAAATAAGGAGTGCATATGAGCCATTTCTTTGCCATTTTGGCGCGCATGAAATTTATCCGCCGCTGGAGCCTGATGCGCAACACCATCGAAGAGAATGTGCAGGAGCATACGCTGCAGACGGCGATGATTGCCTATCACCTCTGCCTGTTACACAATACATATTATGCTGATGGCGGCACTGTAGATGCCGGCCGGGCCGTCCTGCTGGCACTGTATCACGATGCCAGTGAAGTCTTTACTGGTGATATGCCGACGCCGGTCAAGTACTTCAGCCCGGTCATGCGCAGGACCTATGGCGAAGTGGAACAGCTGGCACAGAAACGGCTTGTCGAAACGCTGCCAGAGGATTTGCAGCCTGATTATGAATGGCTGATTTGTCATGCTGAAGAAGATCCTGTATGGCCCTTTGTCAAGGCGGCTGATACATTGAGCGCGTACTTGAAATGCCTTCAGGAAAAACATGCCGGCAACAACGAATTTAATGAAGCATATGAAACCATCGGAGCCCGTCTGCGTGACCTGGGAATGCCGGAGGTAGAGCAGTTTCTCCGCGACTATGCGCCGAGTTTCCTGCTGTCTCTGGATGACATGAATGGCGGATTCTGACCAGCGTGAGGTGTGATATGGATATTACTTATTATGATATTGGTCTCAATCTGTTTACCCGGTCTTTTACTAAGCCGGAACGCATCCTGGCTGATGCGGCAGCCGATGGAATCTGCTGTATCCTCACCGGGTCCGAGGACCGGGAAAACCGTAAGGTCGATGACTTTGTCAAACGGCACGATGCCTATGGGACGGCCGGAATCCATCCGCATGCGGCAGATGAAGCGAAAGAGGCCGATATAGCAGAAATCCGGCGCATCGTAACGACAAATCCCAGAGTCGTCGCCGTAGGGGAAACGGGCCTTGATTACGACCGCATGTATTCGACAAAAGAGAACCAGCTTCATTTTTTCAAAGAGCTCATCACCCTGGCGGAAGAGCTGGATAAGCCCATGTTCCTCCATGAACGGGACGCTGCCCGCGATTTCATTTCCTGCTTTTCCGGCCATGAAGCCATCTGCTCCCAGTCCGTCGTACATTGTTATACCGGCGACAGGAAGACATTAGAGACGCTGCTCGACATGGGTTTTTATATAGGTATCACCGGCTGGATTTGTGACGAACGGCGGGCCGATGACCTGCGCGATGCCGTATCGATTCTTCCTCTGGACAGAGTGTTGCTGGAAACGGATGCGCCCTATCTGACACCGCGGGGATTTCACCTGCCACGGACCAATATCCCCAATAATATTGTCTACGTAGCGCAGACGCTTGCTTCGTATATGGATGTGCCGGTCGGGGATCTGATCGTACAGGCTAAGAAAAATACAGAAACGTTGTTCCGTTTATGACGGAAGCAGCGGAGAAGGCTGAACAGGACACGGGTTTCTGTTTCAGCCTTCTTTTTGTGGTATTTTTTCTGTAGTTGCAGGAATTTGGGAAAATGTATAGAATTGTATAAGGAAGTACTTGCGCAGGCAGGGACTTTTTCAACATAAAACATCCTTGTTAGGAGGTAATGGGAATGACAATTGGCTTATTCTGGTCCCGCTACGAATTAGAGCTTCATGAAAAGAATCTGCGCGAGATCGATGCCAAATATACGTTTTTAATTCATTATGAAATGTGGAACTGGCTGATCGCTAAGATTCCGGAAAAAGTGCAGATACAGATTCTGCGCGGACATAATCATGGTGAAGGATCGTGGTCCTGCCGGCAATGGGTGGAACATATGCTGGACTGGCTGAAAGAAAACAAGCCTGCCGATATATATAATGCCGTTCTCGATAAGATTGCCATTGTCCGTTCCCAGCCGGTAGAAGAAGCGGAGCGTCATGCGGCGCGTACGTTATCCGATGACGAGCTGGCAGAAATGCAGGCTGCCGGGTACTTTAAGTCTGTCCCGCCCAGAACAAGGAACGAATAAGTAAGCGGAGGTGAACTCATGAGGTTTGCTGTAGCCATACGTTTTTTCGTGTGTATCGTATGTTTTTGCCTGACCGCGGCCGTGACGGGGCCTGCTGCATGGGCACAGGAAGCAGAGTCTGCCCGGGTCATTTCCATTTCCGGTGAAATCGATGGCAGCCAGGCAGCACTGGTGCAGCGCGGTATCAGCCAGGCGAAAGAAAACGGAGATAAGGCCATCGTCGTTCGTATCAATACGCAGGGCGGCCGTGTAGACAGTGCGCTGCGCATCCGTGATCTTTTGCGGGAAACATCCATCCCGACAATTGCCCTCGTCACGTCACGGGCCTGGTCAGCCGGAGCGTTGATTGCCATCGCCTGCCGCCATATCGTTATGGCACCGGGAAGCAGCATAGGCGCGGCAGAACCCATACCGGCGACGGAAAAAAATATTGCCGCCCTGAAATCGGAATTCAGTACGACGGCCGCTGATAATGGCCATAATCCCCGCATTGCCGAAGCGATGGTCGATAAAAAAGACGGCCTGCCCGGATATGCCGATGCCGGCGAAATCCTTGCGCTCACGGACGTACAGGCCCGGGAGCTGAATTTGTCGGAAGGAACGGCGGATACGGCGGAGGAAGCACTGCATCTGTTCAGTCTGGACGATGCGACCGTGTATTATGAAGACCGGAACTGGAAGGATGAAACGCTGGGGATGCTTCAGAATGAATACGTCCGCATGCTGTTTGTCGGGCTTATCCTGGCGGCGGTCCTTATCGAAATCAAAACAGCCGGTATCGGTGTCGGACTGGTAACGGCCTGCCTGCTGGGAGGGGTTATGCTCATATCCGGCGATGGCACACTGGCCGATGATCTGAAGGTCATCGGGGCTTTTATCGGCGGTCTGGTCCTCATTGCTCTGGAACTGGTTACGCCGGGAATCGGCATCTTTGGTGTGGCTGGCATCCTGCTGCTCTTTGGCAGTCTGTTCTGGATGCTCGGGGCGACAGTGCAGGCACTGTATATCCTGGCTGGCGGCATCGTCATTGCCGTCATCCTGTTTTACATCCTGGGCAGACGTCTGCCTAAAAGCCGGTTGTTTGCCAAAGTGGCCCTGACGACCCGGTCTACGAAAGAAAAAGGTTATACATCACAGGAAGATAAGAGCAAGTATCTGTTTCAGCGCGGTACGACGATTACTATCCTGCGTCCGGCCGGTACAATCCGCATTGGCAAAGAACGGGTCGATGCCGTTTCGAGCGGAGGCTTCATAGACCGGGATGTAGCCGTGCGCGTCATCAAAGTCGAAGGTGCCCGGGTCGTCGTCGAACCGGTGCCGCCTGGTCCATAAGGAGGTAGGTTATGTCTATGTTATCTCTTTTAGCAGCGCCGCTGTTTGTTATTGTCGCTGCTATCATCGTTATTTCATTATTTCTCCATTTCGTGCCACTGGGACTGTGGATTTCAGCGATGGCGGCCGGCGTTTCCGTAGGTATCGTCAATCTTATCGGCATGCGCCTGCGCCGCGTCGTTCCGTCTAAGATCATCCTTCCCCTGGTCAAAGCGAACAAGGCCGGTCTCGACGTCAATGTCAATCAGCTGGAAGCGCATTATCTGGCCGGCGGGGATGTAGACCGCGTGGTCGATGCCCTGATAGCCGCCCACCGGGCGACTATGTCCCTGACCTTTGAAAGGGCCTGCGCTATCGATCTGGCCGGCCGGGATGTCCTGGAAGCGGTACAGATGAGTGTCAACCCAAAAGTCATTGAAACGCCGTTTATTTCGGCCGTTGCCCAGAATGGCATCGAACTTAAAGTACGGGCCCGGGTCACGGTGCGGGCCAATATCGACCGCCTCGTCGGTGGTGCCGGGGAGGCGACGGTCATTGCCCGTGTCGGGGAAGGCATCGTTACCAGCGTCGGCTCGGCAGCGGACCATTCACAGGTCCTGGAAAATCCGGACGAAATCAGTAAGACCGTCCTCAGCAAGGGACTGGATGCAGGAACGGCCTTTGAAATCCTGTCCATTGATATTGCCGATGTCGACGTAGGCCGTAATATCGGCGCCCGTCTGCAGACCGATCAGGCTGAAGCCGATAAACAGATTGCCCAGGCCAAAGCCGAAGAACGGCGGGCCATGGCTGTGGCAAAGGAACAGGAAATGCAGGCCTATACGCAGGAAATGCAGGCCAAGGTCGTTGAAGCCCAGGCAGAAGTACCGCTGGCTATCGCCCAGGCGTTCCGTGAAGGAAATTTGGGCGTCATGGATTATTACACCATGCGCAACGTCATGGCCGATACCAAGATGCGCGATGCCGTAGCCAAGGCAGGCATACCGAAGGCCAAGGCGCAGCCGTCGGCTGTATCGGGCCATCCCGTGACGCCTGCCCCGGAAACACCGGCTGATAAGTAGGTGATGGTATGGAATATATTATTGCCATAATCCTTCTCATGCTCTTGTTTTCCCTGCCCGATGCCCTGCGCCGTAAAAGACGTTATCCGCACCGGGGAAAGCGCCGCAGCAGCCCTATAGATACGCCGCAGCGGCAAAAGCAGACGAGACCGGAGCCATCTCCGCAGAGAGCTTCACAAACCGGACAGGCCCCGGAACAGGGGAAAATGCGTACGGCCGGGCAGGAAACGCGGAATCCGGCGCCAGCCGATACGGGACGCCTGGAAGGCAATCACCGTCCGGCCGCTGCGGCTATCGGCATGACAGCGGAACCAGTCACCGTTCCCGGCGCTCCTGCCGTCGTATATTCCTATGTCCAGCCGCCGGCCTGGAGCGGGCTCTCCGGTGAAGCACGGGATATCTATGCAGGTCTTGTCTGGTCGGAACTACTGCAGAAACCTGTTTCCCTGCGGGATAGAAAATAAAGATACGGCCGCTGGCAGATTGCTGACGGCCGTGTTTTACTTGAGGTAAACGATATGATTAGAGAAGAAAAAATATACATAGGGAACATTCCCTGCCTGAAAATAGCGTGTCATGAAGATGTAAAAGGCGTAGTCATTTTTTATCATGGCTGGACATCGACAAAAGAACTGCAGTCCCTGCGCGGCCATATTCTGGCAGCATACGGGTATGATGTGCTGATTCCCGAGGCCATCCATCACGGGGAGCGGGGCATCATCGATTACGAAGAAAATCCGGCAGCGTATGGGAAATTCTGGCAGACCATATTCCAGAATCTCCGTGAAGCGCCGCAGGTCATCGCCTATGCCAAAACCTGGCATGATGATGTGCCGCTGGCCGTCATGGGACATTCCATGGGCGGATTTACGGCTCTGGGGGTTATGACGTGGAACCGGGATATACAGGCGGCAGTCGCCATGAATGCCTCCGGCTGGTGGGATGAATCAGACCGCCGTTTCCGGGCAGGACTGCCGCTGGAACCGATGGATTTTCTTCCGCAACTGCGCCGTGAAATCAGCCGGTGGGATCCGTACACTCATACGGAAAACCTGGAAGGCCGTTCGGTGCTGGGGTTGACTGCCGGCAATGACGATACGGTTGACCCCATGGCCCAATCCTACTATATGGATAAGCTGTATACCCTGGCAGGCGTACGGAGCCGGTTCATCACTTATCCGGGGTTGAAGCATTTTGTCACGACGAATATGATGGGCGATGCCGTAAACTGGCTTACCGACGTATTATAAGAAAACGACCTGTCCCATGATGGTTTTCTTCTATCATGTGGCAGGCCGTTCCTTTATCTACGGCAAACTAAAAGCGAAATACGATGAAGTTTTATGCGTGATCATCAGGGAAGGCTTTCGGAAAAATCGAGGCCTTCATCCGTTGCGTAATACGTACCTTCTTCTTTTCCCGGTTCGAGATATTTTTTATCCACCAGCCCTTTCAGGAGCACTTCGTCTACCGGGCGGGGATCGAACATGTCTTCCGGACGGGCTTCTTCCCGTTCGACGACGGCAATGACACTGGCTTCCAGCTCTTCTTTTGAAGGGGTTCCATTGGCGTAGTAAATACGCGGGATATACATGGGAAATTCCTTGCAGGATTTATAGAAAAACTGGCCGATAGCCCGGGCTTCACTCAGGCTGTTGTGCATATCCAGATCAATACCCATTTCTTCACAAATGGCATCCAGTTTATGGGAATCAAAGGTGTACAGTTTTTTTGCTATTTCCAGAGTATCGATAAAACGAAATTCCGGCGGCTTGATGCCAAATACGGTAAGGGCGTGGGTGATACAGCCGATGACGTAAGGCGCATTGTGGCAGACCAGCGTGTGGCCGATAAAATAGTCTTTCATGCCGGCATTCCAGTATTCGCCAAATTCGTCGGCTTTGCTCAGGAGTTCCCAAGTTACATCGGGATTTTTTAAGTCACGCAAATCTTTTTCCGGAGGCTGGATATAAAAATAATGCTGATCCTTTAGTTCACCGCCGGCAAATTCAGCAAAGCCTATGAGACAGATGGAGTAGGGCTGCCGGGAAGCCAGTTCAATAGAGACAGCAGTAAACCGCTGAGGCTTGCGCCGCGTGTATTCAACGGGGCCGATGGGATACTTGTAATATCCGTCAGACGGCTTGATATCGAACTGGTGAAGATTCTGGATTTTGATATGAGTGCGTTTTTCTACGGCTTCCTTCGCTTTCTGCTTACGGCTGCGCCGCCGGATGGCCATAATCATAGAGTAGAGGACGGCAGCGACAAACAGAAAGGAGACAATCATACCGCCGTAATGAAGTAAAGTGTTCATATCCATGGCTATCAGTTCCTTTCGCTGTTTTTGGCATCTTTCTTTTTATCGAAGGTATGATAGAATGTCATATTATAGCAATTGAAAAAGGCATTGTCTGCTGCTTTGCCGTTGACGGAATAGCGATCTGTCGTCGCAACTTCCGGGTCGGGATTGATGGTTTGTGCCGATGGGGTGCCTTTCAGCGTATCGTAGGTCATCGTAGACAATGTCTGCGTCCGGACCGTCTGGGCGTTAAAGTTATAGAAGAAATTGTTCTGATAACCTGTCGCCGTATTTGTAGAGTAGTCATAAGTCAGTACGGTGGCCTGGATGACATAATAGGGAGGGTCGTAACGGATGGAATTGATGGAATTCATATCAATGTAGGATTCGGTCATTTCATCGTGGCCCACCTGGATGTAACGGGGGTTGTCATCAAAAAACATGGCTGAGGCCAGTGTACAGCCAAAAGCAGCCGCTACCATAAGGGCAGATGCTATTTTTTTAAACATGTCGATCTTCTCCTTTGAATGTGTAATTCAGATACCATATATTATAGCAGATATTGGAGCAGATTAAACATAAATATCCGTAATAGGTAGCAAACAGGAGTTTGCCGATTGAAGTCGAATTATATATAGAGAAAGATGAATTGGGAGTGATATAGTGTCTGTTTTATATATTGGTCTGCCTTTTTCCCAGTGGGAAGCAGATGAAGCGCTGAAGAGAGACGAGGAGAAACGGATTGCCTCCTTTCAGCGGGCCGGCCTGTCTCTGGTACCCGTCAACGGAGGTGCGGGAAGCAGCCGAATATGCCGTCATTACGGATGGGATGATTCGTTTGTTTGTGAAAATGAACTGCCCGATGAAGAATTCCTGACGGATCATGTCTTTTGGGAAGATTATATGCTATTGTATATTTCTCCGGGAGCGGCCCGTTCTGATGCATCGTATCAGCAGTTTGCAGGGCAGGCGGCACGGATCGGGGCAGATAATGGAATGTTTGTAGCAGCTGATTTATGCGGCGTGACGGAACCGGTCCCCTGGCAGCACCAGGCGCATATTATCTGGCGCAGAGGCGCAGAACCGTTTCCCTGTGAGGGAAACTGCCGCCTGAGTCTGGCCTTTGATGGACAGCAGATTCATGTTGCCGGAATGAAAGAAAAAGTATATCATGGTACTATAGCCACAAGGGAAACAATGCCGGCCTTTCTCCAGTCGTTGTTGCACGGTGCAACACTGGAAGAGGCGTTACAGGCAGAAACGGAAATATAGTGCAGAAATATGGGATAACGAAGCGCAATTTACAGAGGAGGTATTATTTTGACCAAAACATTAACCGAAGAACATCCTTTACGGGCTGCCATACTGACGATCAGCAGCAGCCGGACATTTTCCAATGATACGAATGGATTAATGATACAATCCGCTCTTACCCAGGGCGGTCATCAGGTAGTCGATTACCAGATTGTCCGCGACGACCGGGATGAAATACTGAATCATCTTCACGAATGGGTCTGCAGTGTCGATGTCGTCATTACCAGCGGGGGTACGGGACTGGCAAAACGGGACGTGACGCTGGAGACGATAGAACCTCTTTTTGACAAGCCGGTTCCGGGATTTGCCGGTCTCATGACGGCCATGGCGTACCGTAATGATTGTGGTGTACAGTCCCTGGCATATCGTTCCAGTGCCGGAATCTGCCGCCAGTGTCTGATATTCTGCCTGCCCGGGCTGCCGAGACTGATTAAACTGGGCATGGAAAAAATCATTTTACCAGAAGTGTTCCACCTGTATGAAGAACTGCAAAAATAAAGGGAACGGATGAGGGAAAAAACCGTCCCCATAATCTGCCTGCAGACGGCCGGACTATGGGGACGGTTTCATTTGTCTTATACAAGCAAAATCCCTGTAATCATATGATTACAGGGATTTTACCTACATGAGCTGGTGGGCCTACTTGGATTCGAACCAAGGACCAACCGGTTATGAGCCGGGGGCTCTACCGCTGAGCTATAGGCCCATGTAATGAGATTTCACGGGGAAACCTACCAAAACATTATAATACGACTAGCCACTGTACGTCAAGGAGAAGTTTGGGAGGTATCAGTGAAAAAAGAGGAACGCCGGGACGTTCCTCTTTTCCGTACCAGCAGATTATTTGTAGGCTTTCTGATAGATTTCCACGACATCGGCTTCGGACAGGTCGATGCGGTCGCTCTTGAACAGGAAGGCCATAGCCGATTTGGCAATGCGGGCCATCTGAGGAAATTCATCGGGAGTAATGCCGTAATCGGACATCTTCAGATCAGCTACGCCACAGTCTTTCTGCAGCCGCAGCAGGGCTGTGATGAAATCCTTCGGTTCTGTTGCTTCGGTCATACCCAGAGCCTGAGCCAGGCGGATGAAACGGCCGTCACAGACGTGATGTTCAATAAAATAGGTGAAATAAGCTTCGCTGAGCATGATCAGGCCGGCGCCATGGGGAAGTTCCTGATGGAAGGCACTGAGGGAATGTTCCATGGAATGTTCGCTTACGGTGGAGCATACGACCATTTCCAGGCCACCCAGATAGCTGCCGAATGCCACTTTTTCGCGGGCTGTCAGATTTTTTCCATCCGCAACGGCAATGGGAAGATACTGGCTGATGGCCTCAATCGCCGTAAGGGCGATCATTTCACTCATAAGGCTGGATTTATTGGCAATGTATCCTTCGATATTGTGGAACAGGGCATCGAATCCCTGATAGGCGGTGAAACGGGGAGGTACGGATGCCATGAGTTCCGGATCGATAATGGCGAGCTGCGGGAAGAGCTGGGGCCCTTTAATCGGCGTTTTTTCTTTTGTTTCCTGATTGGTAATGACGCCACCCATGTCGGTTTCTGATCCCGTGCCTGCCGTAGTTGTAATGGCAATGATGGGAAGCGGAGTTTTTTTGATAGGCATTCCCTTTCCGGTACCGTTGGTAATGTAATCCCAGACGTCACCGCCATTCGTTGCCACGACGGCAATGCCCTTGGAGGCGTCGATGACACTGCCGCCACCGAGGGCGACGAGAAAGTCAGCACCGGAAGCAGCTGCCATTTGTCCGCCTGCCGTTACGGTCTGGCGCAATGGATTGGCTTCAATCTTATCATAGAGGACCGTTTCTACACCGGCCTGACGGAGTTGTTCTTCCGTGCGGGCCAGATAGCCATTGACCTTTACGGATTTGCCATTGGATACGATAATCATGGCTTTTTTGCCGGGCATAGGCTGTGCATGGAGCTCATTGAGCTGGCCACAGCCAAAGAGAACGCGCGTAGGTACATGCAGATTAAACATAGAATCACCCTCGATAGATAATGTAGTATTTTTTTGTCCCTCTCCAGGGAGAATTGCTTACCATTCTAGTATTTAGTATACCATAAAACAGGCGCTACGTTATGTGAAAATCAGCCGGATCTGTATTATTTATGTATTTCCTGTGTATGGGAACGGATAGCCTGCACCCCCTCCCGGCTGTGCATCTGTTTCATCGTGCGGTAAATCCCGGTGATATAGATGGCGACGGCTATCCAGGCGAATATAAAGGCGACCAGCATCGGCCGTGTCATGACTTCACCGCTCAGCAGGCCGATTACCAGAGTGATGCTGGGTGAGCAGTACATGAGGATGCCAGAGACGGTGATAGGAACGCCTTTGACGCCGGCTGTAAAGAGCATCATGGGAATGGCCGTGACAATGCCCGTTGCCGGAAGCAGGAGCCACTGTAGGCCGTGAAATGTCCCGATAGCCCCTGTACCGTGCATTTCACTGAAACAGATGAATAACAGGGACAGCGGTACCATGGAGAACGATTCAATAAAAACGGAAACCTGACTGTCGAGGACGATTTTTTTCTTCAGGAGACTGTACGATGCCCAGGACAGGCAGATGATGAATGACAAATAGGGGACCTGGCCGTATAAGCAGAATGCCAGCACCAGGCCGGAAGCCGCCAGGAACATGGATAATTTCTGCATCAGACTGATGGTTTCATGAAAAATCAGGCCGCCAAAAAAGATGACCACAATGGGATTGATGAAATAAGCCAGACTTGCCTGGAGGATGAAGCCACGGGTCATGGCGTAGATAAACGCCCCCCAGTTGATGGTAACGAGCAGGCAGGCACCGGCTATATACGGCCATTGCTTCCGCTGATGGCAAAGCCCTGTCAGATTGGACAGGAGATGCTTGTGCATGATCAGGATAAAGCAAAGGACGGAGGACCAGACGATGCGTGATGCCAGTGTATACAGGGGAGATAGATCGCGCAGCAGAATCCAGAATGCCGGCAGGACTCCCCAGATGACCTGACTGAGCATGAAGTATATGTAGTAGACGTTGATGCCTTTTATCATGGGACAGGGCTCCTTTTTTTGAGATATGTGACGATATGTGACATTGTATCATAAATAGAAGTATAAATATACTCATCCGCAGGGGAAATCATAAATCATGAAAAAAAGCAAGGGAAATGCGAGAATTCTAATTTACTTTTAATAAAACCGTTTTTTTCTAATGTAGAGCTCATCGTATTTTCAGGTAACGTTAATCTTCCGTTGGTATCATATATGGGAAAGGAATGGATAAAGGAGACAGGTTATTATGAGTGATCCGGAAAAAGAACTGGGGAAGGCGGGAGAAGAGCGGGCTGCCCTTTACCTGAAGCGCCAGTGCGGATATCGTATCCTGCAACGCAATTACCGGACCCGGCTGGGGGAAATCGATATTATTGCCCGCGATTGCGATACGATTGTGTTCGTTGAAGTGAAGACGAGGCGTTCCTTGTGTTACGGATATCCGGCAGAGGCCGTAGCACAGCATAAACAGTTTAAATTAAAAATAACGGCCCAGTCCTATATGGCACGGTACCGGTTATGGGATGTGCCGTGCCGGTTTGATGTCATCGAAGTCATGCCGGGTCCGGGAGGGGCGCTGCGGCTTCATCATATCCGGCATGCGTTCTAGCCGGGGATGTGAGGGTATTCCTATGTTTGCAAGTGTATATGGAGCGACGACGCTGGGACTCATGGGCAACATTATTACCGTAGAAACGGATATCGCCAACGGACTTCCCGGATTTGAAATCGTCGGAATGGCAGCGACATCTGTCAAAGAATCGAAAGAGCGGGTCCGTTCGGCTATGAAAAACAGCGGGTATGAATTCCCTATGCGGCGGATTACCATGAATCTGGCGCCGGCTGAGCTCAAAAAAGACAGTACCGGACTGGATATAGCCATTGCTGTCGGCATCATGGTGTCCAGTGGGCAGATACAGGCAGAAAAAACGGCAGGCTGCCTGTTTATCGGGGAATTATCTCTGGATGGACATATCCGGCCCGTAAAAGGACTTCTTTCGATGATTCTGAAAGGAGCGTCTGCCGGGTTTCATACGGTTTTTATCAGTGAAGAAAATGCGGCGGAAGCTTTGTTGTGCCGTAAAATGACGGTCTATGCAGTCCGCACATTGCGCGATGTCATACAGCATCTGAACGATATAGAACGGCTGGAAGCGGCCGTACCGTCCGATGACCAGCAGGAAATAAGGCCGGAATATACCATCGACTTTTCCGAGGTACAGGGACAATTCCTGGCCAAACGGGCGTTAGAAATTGCTGCCGCCGGCGGGCATAACGTACTCATGATCGGACCTCCGGGGGCCGGCAAGACCATGCTGGCCAAACGTCTGCCGACCATACTGCCGCCTATGAATACGGAAGAATCACTGGAAGTGACGAAAATTTACTCCGTGGCGGGACTGTTCCATCAGAACCGCATGATTACAGAGCGGCCATTCCGCAGTCCTCATCATACGATTTCTGTCAACGGTCTTATTGGTGGCGGCACGATTCCGCGGCCGGGAGAGGTTACACTGGCCCATAATGGCGTCCTATTTCTGGATGAACTGCCGGAGTTTCCCCGCTCCGTACTGGAAGTCATGCGTCAGCCCCTGGAAGATGGCGTCGTGCACATCGCCCGCGTCCACGCTTCCCTGACCTATCCGGCCCAATATATGCTCATAGCCGCCATGAATCCCTGCCCCTGCGGCAATTACGGGTCTGACCAGCTTTGTACCTGTACGCCTGGGGAAATCCGCCGTTATGTGCGGAAAATTTCCGGGCCGCTGCTGGACCGGATTGATCTGCATGTCCGCGTCGAGCGGCCCTTATACCGTGAACTCGTGTCCGATGAGGCACAGGAAGGGTCCGGTGTAATCCGGGAGCGCGTCCTGGCGGCCAGGGAACGGCAGGTAGAGCGACTGCGGCCATTTGGTATGTTCTGCAACGCCCACATGGGACACCGGGCAATCCGGGAAACGTGCTGTGTGACGGAACAGGCCAGAAGGCTTCTGCAGGAGGTATTTGATAAATTTAAACTCAGTGCGCGCAGTTACGACCGGATCATCAAGGTATCCCGCACGATAGCTGACTTGGAAGGAAGCGATGAAATAGGGCAGGAGCATGTAGCCGAAGCGCTGAGTTATAGAAATAAACTGCAAAGGATGTGACGCCAGTGGAAACGGCGAACCTCATGGAAGAACGCCGGTATATGGCAGCATGGCAATCGATAAAAGGCCTGGGAGCAAGGCGCATACGGAATATTATTTCTCACTTTGGCAGTGCGCAGAAAGCCTGGCAGGCCGATGGGGAAGCCGTGGCGGCAACTGCCGGTCTGGGCGCGCAGAAAGCCGGCCATATCAATGCAGCCCGGAACCGGTTTGACTGGGATGAGCAGGAACGGCTTCTCCAGTCACGACAGGTACATCTGGTGACCTTTCAGGAGAAAGCATATCCGGAACTGCTCAGGCAGACATACAATGCGCCAGCCGTCCTGTTTTATCAGGGGATACTGCCACAGAATAATAAAACAGCAGCTCTCGTCGGAGCCCGCAAGGCTACTCCATATGGCCTGAATGCTGCCCATACCCTGTCGGAGCAATTAGCCCGGCAGGGCGTTTTTGTTATCAGCGGAGGAGCCAGAGGCATTGATACACGGGCCCATACAGGTGCACTCCGGGGCGGAGGCAGGACAATTGCCGTCGTTGCCAATGGCCTGGACCGGACGTATCCTCCGGAAAACCGGCGCCTGTTCCAGGAAATCTGCGATGCCGGCGGTGCCGTTGTCAGTGAGTTTTCCTTCGGCGTGGAGCCGCTGGCACGTAATTTTCCAGCCCGCAACCGGATCATTGCCGGGATGGCCCGCTGTGTCATCGTCGTCGAAGCGGCAGCGCGGAGCGGAGCATTGATTACAGCCGATTTCGCTCTGGAAGAAGGACGGGACGTCTTTGCTGTGCCGGGCAGTATTTTTTCTACCATGAGTCAGGGAACTCATGCGCTTTTGCGGAACGGAGCCATTATCCTGACCTGTGCAGCCGATGTACTGGAGGAATACGGCTGGCAGTATGTGGAACCAGAGGAAGGCAAACCGGTCTGTGCCTTGTCTGATGCGGAGCGGAAAGTCTATGAGGCACTTCAGGAATCGCAGGCCCTGCCTGTGGAGCAGCTGGTCATACAGACCGGCCTTGCTGCGTCAGACACCAGCCGTATATTGCTTAACCTGATGCTGCATAACCTGGTGGAAGAAATCCTGCCGGGACTGTATGTACGCTGCCCGGCCTGAGACATTTCACTGTGATTGCGGAATGCCGGGGCCAGTAATTTCTTTCAGCCCTGTTCAGAGTCTCAGATATGTGGTACTATAGAGTGTATTATGGAGTATAAGGGACAAAGGCTGTAAATGGCATTAAATAGCCATTTTATCCCTGTTTGTCTTTCCGAATGTTTGTGTCTGTTTGCTATATAAGCACTCGTTAAGCACCTTAAAAGTCATCATCTAATACCTTACTTGCTTCCTCGTCCATGCTGGGCAGGTAGTTAAAATATATATTCAATGTCGTTACAATTGATGTATGTCCTAATCGTCTGCTAACGACTTTTGCATTCACTCCATGCTTCAGTAATTGTGTTGCATGGTAGTGTCTGATATCGTGAAACGTGAATCCCTTAGGCATCTTAGCAACCTTTAACAGCTTCTTTACAGCCCTATCAAACTCGTAGCGGCTCAGAGGGAAGACATAACCAGTATCATGTGTGTCTAGATCCGCAAGGTATGCTAGGGCCTTGTCAGATACATGTATGGTTCTATATGACGCTTGTGTCTTTAATGGTACGTCTGCACCAAATCTGTCTTTCTGATTATTGATGGTGATGGTCTTTGTGTCCGCATCAACCATAGACCATTTAAGACCTAACAGTTCTCCTTTGCGTAGTCCTGTCACTGAATCAAAATAGACCATCACAAATAAGAGATGAGATATTTTGTCTGCCTCTATCAGGAGTCGTTTAAACTCCTCTGGTGTTGGTAGTGTCATTAGGGCCGCTTTTGGTGGTGTCTTCTTTATTGGTATCACTGCTTCCTTGACAGGATTGATAGACACATACTTCTTCTTGACTGCATATTTGAACAGCATAGACACAATGGTTTTCTTACGTAGCACAGAGCTGGGCTTTTGTGTCTTCAATACATTTCTGAAATATTGCTCCATCATAATTGGTGTTATGTCTTTAATGAAGATGTTGCCAAACACTTGCAGTAGAGCAGTCATATGAGACCTATAGTTCATATAGGACGTTTCTGTTATTTCCTGTTCCTTGAAAGACAAAAACTCTGTTATAACCTCTTGCAGTCTCTTGTCGGGCTGTATGTCTTCCTTGCCTATCCCATATTCTACTCTTAGGTTCGTTATGGCCTCTAAAACTTCTGCGCGTGTCCTTCTGGTAATGCTCTTTCTTTTTTGTCTGCCATCAATTCCCTTACCAATGGTGATTGTTGCCTTGTAGTTCCCATTCGGTAATTTGATTATAGATCCTTCTCCTTTTGGTCTTCTCTTTTGTGTCTTCATGGTTTCTCATCGCTCCTCATCGGACTTTAAAAATTGTAAAAAATCTGTCTGCCCTTACCGTACGGCTCGCCACTCCCATTGTCCCCCATAAGCCCTGTTTGCGCTCGATTTGACACCTTTTCATATCACATTGTCACTTTTAATAACGCATCGTACTCGTCAGGATCTATGCAAGTTGCAAGTTCACACAACGGAATTGTAACGGCCATTACAATGCCTGTTATTATATATAATAAGATTCAGAACAGCACTATCAAGCACTCATCGGGACTTATTAGTGCTTATCAAGTACTTATATTGTATCATAGATACTGTCACAAGTGTCATTTGTTTTTTAGATAGTTGACTCAGTCTACTATTTTTTCGATATATGAATAGTTGTTCATATATTGTTATGATATACGTGATTTGCCATCTGTTTATGTATCTTATAAACACCGTTTAACATCACATAGACTCTCATAGACTCTCATACATCGCATAGACTCTCATAGATTCGCATCCTGCATGTTATCGCCTTTATAGTACGATAGGGAAGACACAAATACAGGAAGTGTAGTATAATAATTGTAACGGCCATTACAATTTTAAGAGGTGAAAGAGAGGTAAAGATTATGAATATGATACTTTTTGTAATTATTGCATTTTTAATACTTTTATTGTTTATACTATATTATAAGTATACAAGACTAAAACAACATTGTTATTTACAAGAAATAGCTAGTATCTATCTTTTATATATTACTTTTAAGCCATATACAAAAGATACATCAGAATTACTATATACAATTTTTAATTATGTCAAAATACCATTAAGAGATAATTATATTAAAATTGTTAAAATGAATATTGAATATTTAACAACATGTGTACAAAATGTTGAGTTCCTCTTAAATTTAAATAATAAAATGGATAACATTAAAAAATAATAAAAGGTGTTATGTATTGTCATAGTGCAGTACATAACACCTTTTTGTGTCTATTATCCTTATTTTTCGTGAGCTTTTACATACTTTTCAATCCATGAGCGTATTAAAGCACTTTTATTTACACTATATTCAGTAGTTATGTCATTAAATTTATTTAATAACTCATTGTCCAGGCGGATTTGTATAACTCTTGTTTTATCCTGCTTATCCATATATAATCACTTCCTTTATGCATTTTTTTTGTCTATAATTATTATACCTGTCACAGTAATTACATGTCAATAAAAAGAAATACAATTTTTTTGTAATTTTGTATTGACATGTAATTACATTCGTGTTATTATGTACTTGCAAGAGGGAAAGACAACAAACTATACACTAAAATGTAATTACGTATCAGTACATGAAAGGGTGGTAAACATGTTAACAAAAGCGAACAATTACGTAATCAACGGCAAAAAATTGCAAGAAAAAATAATTTCTCAAATTGATTTGTGCGCTCATGCACTATTAACACGCGAACTTTTAGCGGAACGAGGGGAACTGAAGATGTCTGACAGATGGGATGACATCTACCTTTTCTACAAGCACGAATTGACAACCTTGTTATGGATGCAAGGTATAGACGAGGACGAAAACGAGGAAGAATATCGTTTAGTTTGGGGAAACATCCATGAAATAATCATCGCAAAATATGTAAAAATGCATCGAGTCGAAACAAGAGGTTAATGCCTCTTGTCTAGGGTAGATTGGCAACCGCCCTACTGATGAGACAAGCCAACATTCTGAAAGAGAGGTTTTAATTATGACAACGGAACGTAAGTACACAGTAGAACAGATGCAAGCACTTCAGAACGCATACGACTATTTCAACAAAACGTTATTCGGCAGTGCATTAACTCAGTGTGTCTTAACACTGAATCGTAGCCGCAATGTCTACGGATATTTTTGTCCGGCAGTATGGACAGACGGCGGCGAAATAAAGGCCGCTGAAATAGCTCTTAATCCCGACTTCATCCAAAACGGGGATGAAGAACGGACGATAAAAGAAGTGTACAGTACCTTAGTCCATGAAATGGTACATTTTTGGCAAGAAATGGAGGGTACAGCACCTAGACGGTGCTACCATAACAAGGATTTCGCGGAAAAAATGGAGTTTGTCGGCCTCATGACAAGCAACACGGGTAAAGAGGGCGGAAAGAGGACAGGCCAAAACATGAGTCACTACATCATTCCGGGTGGCGCCTATGACAAGGCATTTGCCGAAATGCCAGCAGAGTACATACTTCCCTTTAAGACATGCTTCTCAATGCAGAAAAACCGTAAAAAGGTCAAAAAAGCACCTGCCAAAGTCACCTACATTTGTCCTATATGCGGACAAAAAGTAAGAGGGAAAGAGGGACTAAACATAGTTTGCGGCGACTGTAAAGTCGTAATGCCAGCCAGCAAAAACTAGTGTCTTTTACAGAGTACCTATAGAAATATAGGTACTCGATAAAGGCCACTAGAAGCCTTTAAAAATTGTAATGGCCATTACAATGGCCGGAAAGGTAGGTACAACATGTTATTAGAAAATGCGTATGTAATTGATGGTGTTAAATTACAAGAAAACATTATGTATGACATAAAAATGATGTTATACAATCACGCAACATACGAAAATGCAAAAAAAGGAGGGAGGGATAAAGAGGGAGCATTTAGATGGTATTCAAAGTATAAAATGGCTCTACGTAGAGATTTGTTTTGGCAAGGTCTCGATGGTGCCGAAATAGAAATGATTGTAAATTATATGCTGGATTTACAAGATGGATTTGTACACGGAGCATATAAAATGTATCAATTATAAGGGTCGAAACAAGGGGTTAACGCCTCTTGTCTAGTAGGAGCGGTTCTCCTGCTACCGATGAGACAAACCACCAAAAAGGAGAGGATTAGTTATGATGAACTGTACGGATCAGATGAAACACACGATGACGAATAAGACGTTAGCTTATAAGTTGTTCAATCAGGGACGTTTACTTACAACGACAGGTAACTGGTGCTTTGAAGTGGACGAACTGGACGGACGGACTCTTGAAGAAGCAAGAGACATTTTGCTAGACGAATATGGATTTTGGATTGCCGACATAGAAATAGAAAACGGTGACCTTGACATTATGTTTTATCTTGATGTGTGTCCGAATGCAGAACAGGAAGAAGAAGAATAGGAGGAATAATCATGAAGTACTTTTATGCAGAGTATTGCCCGTATGGTGTACATATTTCGTACGAATCTTTAAACGGAAATGCATATACATTCTATGCTTTCCCCTCTAAAAAAGAACGTGCGAAATGGCTGGATGAAAACGAATGGGATAGAAGTTCTTGTGAATTGGTAGCACAGGAAACAACACGGAAAACAGTTGAAAGTCGATTAGGAAAGCACTTCTCAGTTGACAGAGATGAAAGAGGTAATCTTGTATGCTCAAAGTATGGCGAATGGTAGAAGGATATGTGTACTTCATAGTGTTGTGTCTCCTATGTAGCTTATGCGGCTACATCGACACGATAAAATTCTGATACAATAGAAAAGGCGAACACATGTTCGGTAACTAATCGGCAGGTGTTGGATATGGATTGTCTAGCATCTGCCAAAATTTTTAGGCAAAATAGCGAACATTTGTTTGGTTAATGGGTAGCTAAAAGTCTGTAAGGAAACCTAAAAATTTAATTGTGGCACGGATTGAAGAAAACAGGAAAGGTGGCAGGTATATATGAATAAACTAAAAGGTAACTTAGAAGAGCAATTAAAGTTAGAAGCTGAATATAAGACAATAGCAGAGACAATGTTAAAAACTGCATATGAGAAAGCCAGAGAGGACAAAAGAGGATGTGAAACAAAAATAGGTGGCAAGCTGTTACAAAATGCATTTGAAACATGCTCTAACAATATCCATGCTCTTCTTTTTACGAAACAGAAAAGAGGCGTTGTACCTGTATATCTCAAGGCTGTCTCCCAATTAAAGCAAATATTTGACGATGAACAGATATTAACCAGAACATGCACGATGATAACAATTAGTAACATGATAAATTTTGCTCTGTATAGCAACAAAGAATCATCGTTTACAACGTTAAATGAAAATGTCGTTTTAGTGTTATGCACAGAAGCACAAGCATATGCATATACAAAACAAGCAGACAAGCATAATAAAGCCTATTTTGATGTTGGCTTGAATAAGCGCGTAGGTGAATATTATAAAGAACAGTATGCAAACAAGGCATACAAGATACAGAAGTACAATCCACCTAAATTTGATATAGATGCGATGTACAAGTTAAGTACAAAAATGATTGAAATGTGCGTTTCAGGCTCAGGATATTTTAGGATTGAATATAAAGACTACACAAACAAAAAAGGAAAGACAGAACGCATAAAGACCTTGTGTGCAAATGCATGGCTCATTGAAACATGGTCAAAGAACGTAGACTTATTAGCACTGAATAAATCAAGGTTTTGTCCATGCGTTATCCCTCCTAAAAAATGGATGAGCATAAAAGAGGGTGCATATTATGGCGATAATGCTAAATACACTCAACTGGTACGTGTGCGCATTAATCAGACAAATATTTTTGTACAAAACTATATGAAACGCTTAGAACAACTAGATTTATCTTATTTATTCAATGTGCTGAATGCTTTACAGGAAACACCATTTATTGTGAATGACCAGATATTGAATGTATGTCTTGACATTATGTCTAATCATGGTTCACTCGGTGGATTACCCAGTACAGACGATTTACCAGAACTACCTAGATTGATAAATCCGACAGAAGAAGAATTAAAGAAGCATAAAGTCAAATTGACAGCAATGTATAAAAGAGACAGAGCTAGACAGTCAAAACTTTTACGTACTAACTGCACACTAGCAGTCGCTAAAAAGTATAGCCAGTACGAAAAGATATACTTCCCGTGGAACATGGATTATCGAGGCCGCTTGTATCCTATGCCTACAGAAATTAATCCTCAGGGAGACGATTTACAAAAAGCTCTCTTGCTATTTGCAGAGCCAGCCACCTTGACAAATGATGAGTGTCTGAAATGGTTCTACATAGCGGGGGCAGGTTTTGCAGGACTAGACAAAAAACCATTCCAGGAGCGCATAAATTGGGTACTGGAACACGAAAACCAGATTATATCAAGTGCGAAATCGCCCCTTGAATTTACATGGTGGAACGAAGTCGCAGGAGATGAAAGTCCACTTTGTTTTTTGTCTTTCTGCTTTGAATTTAAGCGACTCAGAGAGTATCAAGCGGATCATAATGGTTCGGCTGTTGGCTTTAAAACTGGATTACATATATCATTTGATGGAACCTGCTCAGGTCTGCAGCATTTCTCGATGCTCTTAGCGGATGAAATAGGAGGTAAGGCCGTCAATTTGATACCAGATGAAACAGTGCATGACATTTATCAAGTTGTCGCAGATAAAGTAAATATTGTCTTGAAAAAAGATGTTGTCTCAGGAACAGAAGATACATACAAGATTGACAAAAAGACAGGAGAGGTATTGACAGATTCAGAAGGGAACAAAAAGATACAGTATGGGACAAAAGAGCTGGCAACACAATGGATGATGTATGGAAAAGAAAAATTTGGTACGGATGGTATTAAACGTAAGGTATGCAAGCGTTCTGTCATGACTCTTGCTTATGGTAGTGGACGTTACGGATTTTCAGAAAATTTAAAGAGTGACATAATCAAACCATGGCAAGATGAACATGAAGACAATCCGATTTTCCTCGATAAGTCTCAGGCTTCTAACTATATGGCAGGTCTCATATGGGATGCAGTATCAACGACAGTTATAAAGGCTGTTGAAGGTATGAGTTGGTTACAGAGCATAGCACAAGAAATAGGAAAAAATGGAGAAGCGGTTGCATGGGTAACACCAAATGGTTTGCCAGTCCAGCAAAACAAATTTGTCATGAAAACAGAAATATTTAAATTACGTTTTTTAGGAAGCATAATGAGATTTTATAGACAAACAGAAACAGGTGATATTGATGTTAGAGCGCAAGCACAGGCGATTGCACCTAATTTCATTCATAGCTTAGATGCTTGCCATATGCAGAAAGTCATTATGAATCAGCATAAAAAAGGAAACAAAAATTTCTTTATGATTCATGACAGTTTTGGAACAGATTTATTTCATGCTAACGATTTGTTTAATAGTATTCGAGATGAACTTGTCAATATGTATGACGGAAAAAATTTACTAGAAGAATGGTTGAAAGACATAGAATATTTGTTACCCGAAAAGACAAAAATAAAACAAATACCTAAAAAAGGGACACTAGATATCAAGCAAATAAGAGAAAGTAAGTACTGCTTTGCATAGCTAAAAGATTTTTAGACAATCAAACAATTTAATTGTGGCACGGATTGAAGAAAGAGGAGAACTTATAAGATACTAAACGTAACTATAAAATCTTATAAGTTCTCTTTTAGTAATTATTTATGATTATCTATAATCTATCTTTTAAAAAATAATAGATAATTTTTTTTTGTCTTTCAGTATTACTAAAATTTTATTAGGTGTCCAAATAATTTAATTGTGGCACGGATTGAAGAAAGAAACGTTTTCTTCACTATATTTATTTATCAAAAGGAGAGATAACAATGAGACAAAAACTATGTCTTAAATTCAAACGCTTAACACCTAATGCAAAAGCACCTTATAAGGCTTCATCAGAAGCCGCTTGTGTTGATTTGTTTGTGTCTAAAACAGAAACAATCTATCCGCAACGAGGGCAGGAAAAAGCGTATCTGATCCACACAGGTCTTGCCTTAGATATTCCTAAGGGATATCATGCAGAAGTTTATTTACGCTCATCTACAGGAAAAGACACAAAATTTAGGTTGGCCAATGGGACAGGTATTATTGATAATGACTACACAGGAGAGGTAATGCTTCTTGTAGAAAATATTGGCCCATATGTTGTACGCCTACATGAAGGAGACCGCATAGCACAGTTGATGCTTGTAAAGGATGTTGTCTTTGATTTAGAAGAAGTTGATGATATTACAAAAGAGACGAAACGAGGAAGCGATGGATTTGGAAGCACTGGAAGGAACTAAGAAGCAGAATAAAAACAAAGAGTTTATTGAAGTAACTAAAGGATATCTAAATTTTATTGTGTCTGAAGCTATACACAGAAAGGAAAATAAAATGCAAAAAGAACAGATTGAAAACAAAGAGATTATCGAATTAACTAAAGGCTACTCGGCCATTATTGATGCTGAAGATTATAATAAAGTTAAAGATTACCATTATTTTGCAGTAGACTCACAAGGGGGACGATGGGTATATGCGTGCAGGAAAGAAAAGGGTAAGCGTGTATGGTTAGCTTATGATGTACTTGGTTTGTCCAGGGATGAAGTCGCAAAAGCTGGATTGTCTATCACATACAAGGATGGAAATAGTTTAAATTGCTCAAAAGAAAACCTTAAAGTATCTACTAGAAGTGAAATTACAACAGTTGCTTACAATAATAGTTCTTATCATGATGCTCATTATAAAGAGTGTGTATTGGAACCTATTTTAGTCATGCAAGCAACGTTTACGCATGAAGAACTCGTCGGATTCCTGAAAGGTAACATTTTGAAATATCGGTTACGCATGGGACATAAAGACAACGTTCAGAAAGAGATGGACAAAATCAAGCGATATGAAGAATGGTTGTCTATGATACAGTCAGGTAAACGGATAGAATTGTAATGACCATTACAATTTGAGAATGACTGAGAATTAATTGTTCCACATTAAAGAAGAAAGAAAACGCAAAAAGGGAGATGGTATCCATTAACAAGAAGAACGACAAAAAGCAGAATCATATGCGTAGGTCTTCTTTAGACTATGCAAAGAAACTTGTCAATTTTTTACGGTTCAAAGAGTACGATAAAGATGTTTGTGTCTTACTTGGTGTGATTGCGAAAACATCTATGAAGAAGCACTCGTATCTTGATGATGAAATTAGAGTTGCTATTACATCATTGACGCTGAATGAACCATATGCTTCTGTATTGATTGCTGAAGCCGATGGATTTATTAACGAATTTTAAAAAGGGAGAGATTACACAATGACAAAACACAGTGATGGAAAAATTAAAGGACAGGCATTATGGTGCCATGTCGTAGAACCAGAAACATTCAAAGGGCAGAGTACAAATAAGCTGACAGTAACGTTAATGCCCTCGGTGGAAGACCTGAAGACAATTATGGAAGAAGCACGTGTTGTCTTTGAAGAATTTAAAGAAAAGAACCAGAAACGAATGGTCGGTGAACCTAATTTTGGTTCGTATCGTGAAGATGATAACGGTGATGCCACTATTAAATTTGTTACAAATGCAGTGATTACGACAAAAGCAGGTAAGACACTGGAAAAAGTTGTTCCTGTTTTTGACGGACATGGAAAACCTGTATCTGCCAAAATTAAAGCAACAATCGGGAATGGTAGCGAAGTGGTCGTAGCGTACCAGTTATTCCCATACTGGAATACATCGAAGAATTTTGGTGTGTCTTTCCGATTAGATGCTATGCAGTTGTTAAAGTACATTCCGTATGGTGCGGGAGCAGATGCCAGTACTTTTGGATTTACTGATCATGAAGGTGCTTTTGATAGTGCTACCGTGGCAGATGAAGAGGCAGAAGGGACAGAACAGACTGCATGTGATGCAGATGTGCCTTTCCCGGACGATGAAGATTTTTAAAGAGTGGTGATGAGACCTGAACAGGAGCTATTTTAATGGGGGTGTGTTTACATATAAACGACCACAGAAAAGAAGCAAATTTGAAGACAGCATAAGTGTACAGCTGAGAGAGTTCAAGCAGAAAGAATCATACGAGGACTTCTATATTGAATATACAAAACCAGCAACAAAACATAAGTACACACCAGATTTTGTCTTGCCAAATGGCATTATCATTGAGGCTAAAGGGATTTTTGAGCGAGAGGATAGACAAAAACATCTGCTGATTAAAGAGCAGTATCCAGAACTGGATATTCGTTTTGTCTTTCAGAATCCGAAGATGAAGCTCTATAAGGGAAGTAAAACTACCTATGAAGACTGGGCGAACAAATATGGATTTAAGTTCTCCAGACGAGTTATTCCTGCCTCGTGGTTCAGCGAATCTAAAAAGAACATGAAAGGTCTCATCCCGAAAAAGAAGAGGTGAGATTGTATGAATTTAAAATACAAAGAAAGAGAGGACACGAACATGATTAGAGTACTATTTGAACCAAAAAAGATGTCTGTTAAGGACATTTACAAGAAGCAACGTAGAAAGGGATTGTTTAATATCGGATACCATTTCATTATTTTACCCACGGGCGAGATTGCGGAGGGTGTCCCTTTTTATGCGTATGCTGATTACCGTCTTAGTCATGTTCGTGATTCTGTCTATTGTCTGCTGGTAGGTGTGGACAATAAAGATCATATCACAGATGGACAGCGTAAAGCACTACAGCAGGTGCATATCTTGCATAAGTTACCTGTACATTTTGGGGATGAAGATAATGTCTGAGGTTGTGCAAGCACATATCCCATGCCCCTATTGTGGCAGTCATGATGCCGCTTCTCTCTATGATGATGGCCATACATATTGTTTTAGCTGTCATCATACAGAATTTCCAGACAAAAAGGAGAACAGCGTGGTCATGAAGCAAAAAATAATAGAGCAAAATGATATAGAAATACGAGACTTGAAAGCACGAGGTATTACAGCAGAGACATGCAAGCGGTATAAATATGGTGTGTCTCACACAGGCAATAATACCGTTCAGGTAGCACAGTATCTAACAGATGATGGTGTAGTCCAGTTTCAGAAGCTACGCACAAAAGATAAAAAATTTTATGTCTTAGGTACAGCAATGGATATCTTTTTTGGACAGCACCTTTTTAATCATGGTAAGAAGCTGGTTATTACAGAAGGAGAAATTGATTGTCTTACTGTATCCCAGACGGGGGGCAATAAATGGCCTGTTGTTTCACTGCCTTTTGGTTGTGGTAGTGCTAAGAAAGTGTTCTCTAAAAACCTTGAATGGCTAGAAGGGTTCGAAGAAGTTATTGTTATGTTTGATATGGACACTCAGGGCAGAAAGGCAGTAGAAGACGTACAGGGCATGTTGTCGCCACACAAAATGAAGATAGCAGACCTACCAGAAAAAGATGCTAATGCCTGTCTACTGGCTGGCAAGGGTGATGCTATCATCAATGCTATTTTCACAGCGAAAGAGTACAGACCTGATGGGATTATCAACGCCGCTGATATCGAAGATGCTTTTTTTGAGGATGATATAGAATCAAAATGTTATGATTATCCATGGTGTAAGGGCTTGAATAGCATGACACATGGTATTCGAAAGGGTGAGCTTGTTATGCTTACAGCTGGTACTGGGATCGGTAAGTCAACAGCGGCCAGAGAGATTGCTTACAAACTAAAGGTGCAGGATGGTCTGAAAATTGGCCTTGTCTTCCTCGAAGAAAATCCCAAAAAGACAGTTCGTGAACTGTTGTCTATTCATGTGTCTAAGCCCTTGTCATTGATGTGGGCTAAAATAGACAAAAAAGAGCTACGGAAAGCATATGAAGAATTATTCAGCGATAAGCATTTTGTCTTGTATGATCACTTTGGTTCTATCGAAAGTGGTAATTTGTTGTCTAGAATCCGCTATTTAGCGGTCGCAGAGCAGTGTGATTTTATCATCTTTGACCATATATCTATAGCCGTATCAGGTATGGATGAGGGTGGGGATGAGCGCAAGACCATAGACAAACTCATGACACAGTTAAGGTCTCTTGTGGAAGAAACAGGGGTTGGAATGATTGTCATTAGTCATCTGAAAAAGACCATGAATAAAGAAAACAGCTTTGAAGAAGGTGGCATAATATCGCTGGATGATTTACGTGGTAGTGGGACGCTGAAACAGTTGCCGGATGAAGTACTGGCACTGGAGCGAAACCAACAAGCCACAGATGAAGAAGAACGCAATATGATAAAGATACGTGTGCTGAAAAATCGGTTTGCTGGTACTACAGGGTTAGCTGGATACCTGTATTGGAATAAAGACAAACATAGATTGATGGGAGATGAAGAAGCATGTCAGTTTTAGTCCCTCTTGTACGCAAGGGAATAACGTTTAATGAAGTGCCTGATAGGATGGCTGTATATTTTGAACTGGGTGGTTGTGATGCTGGTTGTGTTGGTTGTCACTCTCCAGAACTCAGCGAGGATGTACAGAACTTAACAGATAGTAATTACCTGATACGCTGGGCCACAGACCAGATAGATGCTGGAGCGAATGCTATTGTTGTCTTAGGTGGAACAACGTCCCGGCAAATTAGTGAAAAAGACCTGATAGAGCTCCTTTGCAATTTATCATGGATTGCTCCTGTTTGTCTTTATTCAGGGAGAGACACAGTACAAAATGATATAGATGTTGCTGTAAAAGGTGGTTGTACGTGGCTGAAGACAGGCTCTTATCAAGCAGATAAAGGTGGTCTTCAAAGTAAGACTACAAATCAGAAATTTTATAAAATTGAAACGATTTTCTTTGTTGATAAATTTGATATAGTGCATTCATCAACAAATCACCTTGTTGATATGACAAAGAAATTTTGGAAGTAGGTGTATGTAGTGTTTCCTAAGAATGTAGAAGATAAAATTCGTTACATCCATGAGTACGCTAAAGCCTCTAATGCAGCTACGGCTTCTAAGGTGGATGCAAACTCAAATGTAACACAGAAGACCATAGCAGGTCTAGAAGCAGAGCTTTTCAAGCCAGACACTATTATGATTAATCGTAAGCTCGTTAAAAACAAACTGAAATATATGTATGATGCAGAACTGGCAGAAAAGTATGAAGAAGACCTTGCAAATCATTATATCTATACGCATGATGAGACTTCTTTAAAGCCTTATTGTGCTAGTATTACCCTATACCCTTTCTTACTGGAAGGTACAAAATGTTTAGGTGGTGTGTCTAAGGCACCAAAGAATATCCGTAGTTTTTGCGGCTCATTTGTTAATCTTGTCTATCAGATTGCCAGTAATTTCAGTGGTGCTATAGCGACCGTTGAGTTTCTGCATATGTTTGATTATTTTGCAAGAAAGACCTATGGTTCCGATTATTTGACAACACATAAGTTAGACATAAAACAGGAGTTACAGGGTGTTGTCTATGCTCTTAATCAGCCAGCTAGCGCCAGAGGAGACCAGAGTGTCTTTTGGAATATCAGTGTCTTTGACCATGATTATCTCAAAGAAATGTTTGGTGGTTTTTACTATCCTGATGGCTCTAAAGTGGACATTGACCATGTATATAAGCTCCAGTTGTTTTTCCTTGATTGGTTCAGAGAAGAACGAAAGAAAGAGCTTTTGACATTCCCGGTTGTGACAGCCGCACTGTTATATGATAAAGACAAAAAATTCAAAGACCCAGATTTTAAAGATTATTTAGCATATATGAACTCACTTGGTTTGTCTTTCTTTGTTTATATGTCTGATCGTGTTGACAGTCTTGCATCTTGTTGTCGTTTGCGTAATGAGCTGGTAGACAACACATTTAGTTACACGCTTGGTGCTGGTGGTGTTGTAACTGGTTCTGCTCGTGTCATCACAATCAACATTAATCGTGTCATACAGAAGCACGAAAAGTTGACAGAGTTGGTACAGCGTGTGCATAAGTATTTGACTGCCCATAAAGCAGTACTGAAAGACTATATTGATGCTGGCTTGCTTCCAGCGTACACACAAGGTTTTATGGATTTAGACAAACAGTTCTTGACTGTTGGTGTCAATGGTGTGCTTGAAGGCTATGAGTTCTTACAGGGCTGTGGTCGCATAGATTATGATATGTACGACTACGAAGAGTATCTTGTAGATATTCTTCACTTAATCAAAGATTTGAATGCTACAGATAGCAAAAAGTATGGAGTACGCTTCAATACTGAATTTGTCCCGGCAGAAAATTTAGGTGTAAAAAATGCTAAATGGGATAAAGAAGACGGACTATATGTCCCTAGAGCTTGCTATAATAGTTATTTCTATCCAGTGGAAGATGAATTTATGTCGGTGCTGGATAAGCTCAAACTGTATTCAAAAGATATCACAGATAATCTTGATGGTGGCTCGGCTCTACATTTGAATTTAGAGCAGTTGTTGAGTGCTACCCAGTTTGCACATTTATATGATTTGTGTGCAAAGTTTGGTGTGCAGTATTGGACAACAAATGTATTATGCACCATTTGTAATGATTGTGGCTATATCAATCCAGAGACAACAGGGTATTGTACACATTGCAATAGTACGAATGTTGATTATGGAACACGAGTCATTGGTTATCTGAAACGCATTAGTAACTTCTCAGAAGCTAGACAGAAAGAAGCAGGTAAAAGATATTATCACAAGTTGAATATAAAGAGGTGATGATGTGAAATTACTGAACATTTATATGAATCTTATCACATTCTATGAATCTCAGGTATCTAAGATGAAAGAAAAGGCACTGAAACGAGTGCTGAAAATAATTGCAATCAAACAGCAGATTATTACAGCGTTAGAAGCACAGAAAGAGCAGGAGCAATTACAGATTGATTCCTTGAATGAAATGTGTGAAAAGCTGAAGGAGTAAAAGGAAAGGTGGTTCTATGCTTGTCTTTGATATTGAAACAGATGGATTGTATGAAGATGTGTCTCAGCTCTTTTGTCTGAGTGTCTATGATACAGACAAACAGGAGATGAAACAGTTCGATGATGTACATGCCAAACAAGGTGCCAGATGGATGTATGACAGATGGACAAAGGGTGACACTTTGTGTGGTCATAACATCATAAATTATGATTTACCAACACTTGCAAAACTCTTTGACTGGTTTGTCTTATCTCCAGAGTTAAAACATAATGTAGTAGATACTCTTGTTCTTTCCAGACTCATCTTTACGCACATAGAGGATTGGGATAGCTCCTTGATGAAAAAGAAAGTTCTTCCATCAAAATTATTTAAATCTCATAGCCTGAAAGCGTGGGGATATCGGTTAGGAGAACTAAAGGGTACTTATGGAGAAGAAGATGATGCATGGGCCTGTTACAACCCTGAGATGCTTGCATATAATAAGCAGGACGTTGTTGTAACGGTAAAACTCTTAGAGAAATTACAATCCTATGACTACTCAAAACAGGCTATAGAACTGGAACATGATGTAGCATGGCTTATGTCTAAACAAGAAAAGAATGGGTTCCCATTCGACACAGAAAAGGCGTTGAAGCTGGAAGCGACATTAAGAGCTAGAGCCGGCGTATTGATAGCTAAATTGGTGCAGGTAGTGCCTCGTATTCCCGATAAAGTGTTTGTCCCAAAAAGAGACAATAAGCGACTAGGATATAAAGCTGGTGTCCCTTTTCAAAAGTATAAGGACTTCAATCCAAACAGCAGACAGCAGATAGAGTGGTTGTTACGAACACATTATGGTTATTCTCCCTCTAATGTAGATTGTTATGATGTGGATGATCCAGACAGTGTGCTTGATTTAAATACATGTCGTTTGAAGATTGATGAAGAAACATTCAAGTACATGAAGGAAGACACACAGGCACCAGCGGAAGTCAGGGAGATTGTAGGATACCTAGAAGAATCGTTGCTTCTGAAAAAGCGTTTAGGGCAGTTAGCAGACGGAAAGAATGCATGGTTGTCTATGATTGGAAAGGATGGGAAAATCCATGGAAGTGTTATTCCGAATGGTGCTATTAGCGGTCGTGCTACTCATTCTCGGCCAAACGTGGCACAGGTTCCGCATGTAGGCTCTCCATATGGTAAAGAGTGTAGGGAGTTGTTTAAAGTCCCAGATGGATGGTATCAGGCTGGTATTGATGCTTGTGGGCTAGAACTTAGATGTCTTGCACATTTTATGTACAAGTATGATGGTGGTAAATATGCTCATACTATTTTGAATGGAGACATACACACCATGAACCAAGAAGCCGCTGGGTTGCCTACGCGTAATCAAGCGAAGACGTTTATTTACGCATTCCTTATGTAACATTGAGGAATTAAAATCCATTGAAAACGGTGAAACTCTCCTTGTTGAGACAATACCGTGCTAAGATTTTGAAGGAGTACGCATTTATATGAATAAAACTAATCATTATAAAGGGAAGGAGCATCCCCAGTATAAATATGGTGAAGGGGGATTTGTCAGAAAAAGGGCTGAGATTAAAGCTAAGATTGGCAAATGTGAACGTTGTGGCAAAGATTTAACAAATGCAGGACATTATGAGTGGGCAGTGCATCATAAAAACCATAATCATTATGATAATTCAGAAGGAAATTATGAGTTATTGTGTAAGCGTTGCCATCAATTAGAGCATAAGTGTATAAATAATATACCTAAGACGTATGAAAAGGTATGCCTAATATGTGGTGAACCCTATACAGCTAAAGCACCTAATCAAAAATATTGCCCTGAATGTCTGAAAGTACAGCGAAATATGCGTAGATATAGAAGTTTTGAACAGATAAAAGCTTATATTCTTCAAAATAAAGTGTAACGACTATTCCGAAAGGAAGTACACCATAAGCTAATGATGGTGGAAGCGGTGGACATTGATGAGATAGTCTATTCTTTATGGTGACATAAAGCAGTTCATAAGAGAACGCTTAGGGGCTTGCGACCTCTAGGGAATACAAAGTATGGAGCAGGAGATGCAAAGATTGGAAAAATCATAGGGGGTTCAGCAGGACAGGGAAAGCAGATTAAGAGGAGATTCAATAAGGCTATCCCTGCTATTGCGAAGCTCAGACAAGCGGTTGAAAATGCTCTTGTGTATCCTATTGATTTTAAAAGTGGTCATGGGAAACCTAAAATCACATGGAAGCGTCATTTCCTTTATGGTCTTGACAGACGCAAATTACATGTACGAAGCGTTCACAGTGCATTAAATCTGCTCTTACAATCAGCTGGCGCATTGATATGTAAGAAGTGGATTGTCACTACGGAACGTAGATTGTTGGCTAGAGGTCTACGACATGGATGGGATGGCGACTTTTGTCTGATGGCATGGATTCATGACGAACAGCAAATAGCGTGTCGAACAGAAGATATAGCAAAGATTGTATGTGAAGAAGCACAACAGGCAATGAGAGACACACAAGAATATTTTCATTTTAATGTCCAGCTAGATACAGAAGGTATTATTGGGCATAACTGGTATGAATGTCATTGATATGAAGGAGACATAATTATGATGAAATTTGATATAAATTTAGTAGACAGTAAAGAGTTTCAATCTTATGCTGAGGCTGTTATTGCTAAGTATGAGAAAGAGTTTTTACCTGAGGGAACATGCCTTGCACATGTGTCTATCCACAAAAACGGAAAAATTATTGTGAAAGATGATAGGGGAAATAAAGGTATTTCAAAATGTCACCCTGAGGATGCTTTTAATCTTGAAATAGGTTTAAAGTTAGCTGTTCAGCGTTTAGCAGAAAAGGCTATTTTCGTCCCTGAGGATGGTAAAGATTATTACTCAATCTTGCTACCCACTGAAGAGCCTTACAAAAGTATGTATTGCGAATGGAACTTTAGCGATATGTTAAATAAAGCTATGGGAAATTGCTTCCGCACATTTGAAGAAGCGAAAAAGAACAAAGATAAAATCATGTCTCGGTACAACGCAATATTGAAATATGCCGAACTGATTGCTAAGGGGGATAACTAGTATGTATGCTAAACGTCTTAGATGCTCTAAATGTGGCCGTACTCTTTTAACAGGATTCACAAAAAACGTTGAATCTATTCAATGCTCTTGTGGTCATGTCACATATCCGAATGATGAAAAGACACAACGAGAACTAGCAAAAGCTGAAAGGAGACACTCAAAGTATGAACGAAATTGATTATCGTATCATAGACAACACATGTGTGTACGGGCTAGAAGAGTCTGTTGTAGCTTCTGGGTATCCGATGGCAACACATATCAATCCTAAGATGCACAAGGTAACGGAAAAGGATGCTAAACGTGCATTGAAACTTGGCAGTGCTTTAGCTGGTTCTGGTCATGATTGTTTTCTTAAAGGTATTATTGCACAATTTGATTTGACATTCACAGAAAAGATATGGCCAGAAGCAGAGCGGTATCACTTCTTTGATTTTGTGTCTTCTATGTCTACTATGCACATGTTATCAAAAATGGATGTTCGTTATATCTCCTACACGGATAAAAAGATAGCAGACTTGTTTTTGCAGATTGTGAAAGATTATGTAAAGAATCCTACGGAAGATAACTGGCTTAGAATGATATATAGCTATCCTAGTGGCCTTTTATTAACAGCACGTATCACTACGAACTATTTACAACTAAAGAATATCTACGCACAGAGAAAGACACATAGACTTCCTGAGTGGAAGCAATTCTGTACGTGGGTAGAAGGTCTTCCGTTAGTAAAAGAATTGGGGGTAGTACCAAATGACAGCAGTGTATAAAGTGTACGGAGATAACAGTGACTTCTTGAAAAAGAGACATATGGTAGTAACGAGACAATCAAAGGTGTATGACACCATAACGGCTCGTTTAGAACTGAATAAGGGCTATTGTCCTTGTCAGCCATCTAAGACACCTGATACCTTATGTCCCTGTAAGTACATGCGGAAGTATAATACGTGTCGTTGTGGTCTCTATGTGAAAGCAGAGGGGAATGACGAATAATGTACAATCCTTTTAAAGACCCTATAAACATTTTGGTAGATGCTGATATGGTTGTCTTTCGGGCTTGCTCATCTTGTGAACATGAAATTGACTGGGGGGATGGTCTTTGGACATTGCACTCTGATTTCTCAGAAACCAAAGCGTATCTCATGGATCATATGGATGAATGGATAGGAAGAGCATTAGAGCTGGATGGGTATACAGGGGATGTAAAAGTTATTTATGCATTCTCAGATGATTCATCCAATTTTAGAAAGAAGCTCCTACCTACGTATAAGATGAATCGTGTAGGCAAGAGAAAACCAGTTGCATACTATGCGCTGAAACAATGGGTAAAAGATGAATGTGATAGTGTTCAGCTACAACACCTAGAGGCAGATGATGTCATAGGTATTCTTGCAACTGGAGAGAAGAAAGACAATAACATTATTCTCTCTGGTGATAAAGATATGAACACGGTTCCCACAAAGATATATAACATATTGTCAGACACATTGATTAGTGTGTCAGCGCAAGAAGCTGATTACCATTTGTTATATCAAACTCTTGTAGGGGACACAGCAGACAACTATACAGGTTGTCCGAAAGTAGGGAAGGTTAGAGCAGAACGCATTTTGCAAGATAATCCAACATGGGAAGCTGTTGTGGATAGTTTTAAACGTGCTGGACAAACAGAACAGGATGCATTGTTACAGGCTCGTGTCGCACACATTTTGCAGGCTGGAGATTATGAGAAAGGAAAGATAAAATTATGGACACCAAACGATTTGAAGAAGTAACACGAATGACACCTAGTGATTTTGATAAACTTGTGTCTATCATTGCAGACCTTGCAGACAAACAAGCAACACCATTATTCAAACATCGCAAGAGTAATGAAGAACTATCTAAAATTTTGTGGCAGATGTGGTGGCATGAAGAATTACATGTATTCGCTGATGCAGACACTAAAGAATGGGTTGGTGTGGTCGCCTTTGATGTGGTAGCACTCTGGTGGATTGAAGGTATTGTGTTGGTAGAAGACATGCTTGTGTCTTTGTCAAAACGTCCGTCGGGTTTTGGTTCCTTTGCTGTCTCCTATCTCGAAAAGGAAGCAAAAAATAGAGGATGCTCTTTAATTTTATCTGGCAGTAGTATGGTTCAGGATTCACAGATTGTACAGAATATGTATAAGAAGCATGGATTTGTTGTCTATGGTGAGTCCTATTTAAAGGAGTTGTAAATTATGATGCATGATGAATTACCTTATGTGCCTTTAGATGTCGTAGCATACCTTGAGGCAATTTACACACCTGATTTTTTTATAGAAGCAGACCTCGAAAACAATGATGAACGAATAGGCTATATGAAAGGTGCAACGGAAGTCATTGAAGTTTTACGGTCTTTAGCAGAAAGGAACGATTGATATGGCCAGTGGTGGTTGGATTGGGAACCTCGTCAGTGGTATATTGGGCTGGGGTTCCAAAAGGTATTCTGTCTCATCTACTGTACAACCATCTGTCACAGCGGCAGATTTAGTCCCCAGCACAGAAGCACAAACAGCTGATGCTCCTGTTATGGGGAGTGAGACAGATACAGCAGTAGACAAAAAGAAAAAGCGTGGACTGTCAAGTCTGTATGTCAGACCAAATAGCGGTACAGGTTCCACAAATGATTATACAGGAAGAGGTGGTCTTTAATGGCAAGTGGTGGCTGGGTAGGACATACCTTGTCTAAAGCGTGGCATGGTGTCACGAAAACAGTAAAAAGTGTTGTTGGTGGTGTAACAGGTGGTAACTACTCTAATAACGCACAGGCTTCACAGCCTCAGCAAATTGTAGTGTCTCAGGCCGCACCTGCACCAACAGCGGCAGAACAGGCTGAATATGATGTGAATGTTCAGAATATCAAGAAGAAACGAGGAAAGAACTCTTTGTATGTGTCTTCTTCCTCTAGTTCTAGTGGTGGCGGAACAGGTATCAACGTATGAGTGACAATAAACTATTATCATTCTATACAGAGGATTCTGTTAAATCTCGTTATGACAAATTGTCATCAGAAAGAAAGATGTATGTTGATAGGGCTGTACGGAATGCTAAAGTTACCATTCCTATGCTGTTTCCAGAAGAGACAGACAACTACACTACGACATACAAAACTCCATTTCAGAGTATTGGTGCAAGAGGTGTTAACAATCTTGCGTCTAAAATCATGCTGGCTCTCTTTCCGCCAAATGAGCCATTCTTCCGGCTGGAGTTAGGAGATTTAGCAAAACAACAGGTAAACGCGTCAGGAGACACCTCGGCAATGACTAAGATAGACCAGCTCATGAGTAGTATTGAACGCCAGCTTATGGACTACATGGAAGCGAATAGGTGTCGTATAACAATCAGTGAAGGTGTTTTACAGCTGATTGTGGCTGGTAATTGTTTGTTATATCTGCCACCTAAAGAAGGCGGTATTAAATTATATAAACTCAATAACTATGTTGTTGTCCGGGATGGTACAGGCACATGGATAGAGCTGATAGCTAAAGACAGTATCAGTTATGCCGCTCTTCCACCAGAAGCTAAAGTGCATGTATCTGAAGACACTAATCCAGACAAAAACATAGATGTCTACACACATGTATACCTTGGTGATGATGAGACATATTATATGTATCAGGAGATCGAAGGTGAAGTTGTATCAGGTAGTGACCAGCAGTTCCCGAAAGACAAAGTTCCTTGGATACCCTTGAGATTAAGAAAGATGGATGGTGAATCTTACGGACGTTCCTATGTAGATGAATACTATGGGGATTTAAAATCACTTGATACGATCAGCGAAGCGATAGCAGAGATGGCAACACTTTCAGCGTTCGCCTTGTTCCTTGTGTCTCCATCCAGCACGCTACGTGTTGATAAGCTCAAAAATGCCCAGACAGGTGACTTTGTGAAGGGTAAGGAAGGTGATGTTGTAGCTTTCCAGCTGAATAAGGTCAATGATTTGCAGGTAGCATATCAGCACAAGCAGGAACTTCAAAGTAATTTGTCGTTCGCATTCCTGCTGAACAGTTCTGTACAGCGTAATGCAGAACGTGTCACAGCTGAAGAAATCCGTTATGTAGCCAATGAACTCGAAGACAGCGTAGGGAATATCTATTCTTTGTTGTCTCTTGAATTACAGTTGCCGCTGGTGCGTTGCATCATGGCGCAGTTAATGGCGCAAGGTTCTCTGCCAGACATCCCAGAGGGTGCCGAAGGTGTACAGACACATATCATAACTGGTATGGAAGCATTAGGCAGAGGACATGATTTAACGAAGATTGAGCAGTTCTTACAGATTGGTGCTACCATCCCAGATTTCCAGAACAGACTCAAAGTGGGGAATGTCTTATTGCAATTAGGTACTGCTTTAGGTGTCGATGCATCTACCTTGGTTATGAGTGATGAAGAATATCAAGCAGTACAGCAACAGATGCTCCAGCAACAGATGGCACAGCAGATGGCCTCACCATTAGCGCAAGGAGCAGTACAGGAAGCTACACAGAAAGGGTGAACATAATTGGAAGAAACTACGAATAACGTAAATGTACCAGCAACAGAGGAAAAGGCAGAAGATACTGTTATTGTCTCTCAGACTCCCTCTAATACACAGGTAGCTGTAAAAGATACAGCAGAAAGCGTAGATGGTATTATTGATGAAGTTGCTGGAGAAGACAATCAACCAGCAGAAGAAACACAGACAACAGAAGCGGAAGACACAACACCTAAAACCGAAGAAGGGACAAATCAGCAGTTAGATACTGCACATAAGGCTCTTGAAGATGCTGAAAAAGACCTTGTGTCCAAAGGTGTTGATTTCAATGCTCTTGAAGCAGAGTACATGAATAATGGTTCTCTGTCTTCTGAATCCTATGCAAGACTTGAACAGGCTGGATATCCTAAGGCTGTTGTTGATGGTGTTATTAATGGATGGGAAGCCGCTTCTCAGCGTTTTGTTAATGATGTCTTTAATCTTGCAGGTGGACAGGAAGAGTATGCACGGATTCAGCAGTTTGTGTCTGCCCGGCCTCAGGCTGTCCGTGATGCATTCAATGCTACGCTCGACAGTGAAAATCTGATGCAGATTAAATTGACACTGGATGGCATTAAAGGCCAGATGGTAAAGCAGTATGGTACACAGAAAGCCTCTATCATTGGCCGTTCTGCTCCTGCTGTTGATATGGCTGGTTATGAAACAACAGCGGACATGATTAAAGATATGTCTGACCCTCGATACCAGACAGACCCTAAGTTCACGAAAGAAGTATATCGTAAAGTTAAGAACTCTAAATTGTTTTAATATGAAATTGTAACGGCCATTAAAATTTTGGTAGTAAAGACACTCAAGAACTGGATGTCTTTTTCTATATATATATATATATATAATTTTTCTATTTTGAAAGGTGGATGATATTAATTATGGCAAATATTACTATTGCATCTCCAATGGCGATTGGTACCCAGACAGCAACGGACGCTCAGAAACTTGCACTTGCCCTTAAAGTCTTTAGTGGTGAAACTCTCACAGCGTTTGCTCGTGCATCCGTAACAAATGGTAAATTCGTAAAGCGTTCTATCCAGTCTGGTAAATCCGCACAGTTCCCTGTATTCGGCCGGACAAAAGCGCATTACCTGAAGAGTGGGCAGAGCCTTGATGATAAGCGTGAAAACATCCAGCAGGGTGAACGCACGATTGTTATTGATGGTCTGTTAACGACGGACTGCCTTGTGTCTGATATTGATGAATTTATTGCACACTATGATTTCCGCTCTCCCTATGCAACACAGCTTGGGGAAGCACTGGCCATTTCTATGGATGCTTCTGTCCTCGCTGAAGTCGCTAAGGAAGCATTGAATACGTCTGAAAACGTAGCTGGCCTTGGTAAAGGTGGTGTCATTACGGAAACACTGGCAACGGGTAATACGCTGGGTATCAATAAGGAAACTGGTGTAGCTGTACGTAAGATTCTGCTTCAGGTAAAAGCTAAGATGGCTAGTAATTATGTACCTGCTACCGACCGTTATTGCTTTGTAACTCCTGAAATTCATGCGGCTTTAGCATCTAACCTTGACTTCTTGAATAGCCAGTATGGTGCATCCGCTACCCTGAGCAATTCTAATGTCATCAACATGGATGGCTTCCAAATTATTGAATGCCCTCATCTAACCGCTGGTGGTGATGATCCGACCAATACGATTCAGGGCGATGGTCATGCATTCCCGACTGCTTATGCTACGAAGTCCCCTCTGCTGATTTGCCACAAGACTTCTGTTGGTATTCTGTCCCTGAAGGATATCGCCTTTGAACAGGCTCGCCGTCCAGAATATCAGGCAGACCAGCTTATTGCTAAGTACGCTATTGGTATTGGTGGTCTTCGTCCTGAATCCACATTCATGGGTGTTATCAACAATCCGGCATAAGCTAGGGTTATTTTGGGAAAAGGGAGTGGAGTGCCTGCTCCCTTTTTATTCCCTCTTTGAAAGGAGTTGAACTTAGTGTTATTTATTTCTAGCGAACTAGACGCAATTAATTTAATTCTAGCCTCTATTGGTGAAGCTCCTGTAAATAGTATATCTAATGCAGAATCAGTGGATGTTGATAATGCTATACGGTCTTTAGAAACCGTTTCTCGCTCTGTACAACGTAGAGGGTGGCTGTTCAATACATACACTGATATGGTCTTTCAGCCAGACGCTTTGTCTAAGCGTATCCGTTATAACCCGTCATGGATAGACATAATAGCTACTGACGGTAAGACATATGTCAAGCGGGGTGATTATGTTTATAATTTAACAGACAAAACATATGAATTTTCAGAGGACTTAATATTGACAATAATTGAAGCATTGGCCTTTGATGACTTGCCAGATGTCTTCAAAACATATATTACAGCAAAAGCCGCTATCCAGTTTCAGGCACGTTATCTTGGTGATGAAAATATATCACAGGAACTATATCAAGAAGCGGCAGAGTCATATGCAGACCTTGTGCAGTACAGTATTGATACAGGGACAAACATGTATCAAATCACGGGTATGCAATCATTGTTGCAGAGGAGTTGATGAAGAATGGCACTGTATTCACAAAGTATTAAAAACTTTGTGCAAGGTATTTCACAACAGCCACCACTTTTAAGATTCCCTGAACAGTTAGAAGAACAAATAAATGGCTTCTCCACAGAAGTATCAGGACTCCAGAAACGGGTTCCCACAATTCATCTAAAAACATTGACAGGGTTAAATCTTACTAAAGGAAGCAAACCTCTTGTGCATTTTATTGATAGAGACAAACAGCAGAAATATATGGTTGTCTTTGCAAATAACACATTGAAGGTCTATGACATGTATGGTACAGAAAAGATCGTACACATAGAAGATGCTGATTATTTAAAGACAGACAATCCCAGAGATGATTTACGAGGAATGACCGTAGCGGACTATACGTTCATCTTAAACACGAAAAAGGTTGTAAAGATGACTTCTAAAAAATCTCCTGACTACTTTTCGTCACAAGGAAGTATGTTGTATGTCAAACAGGGCCAGTATGGTCGTACCTATCAGGTATGGATTGATGGTGTCTCTAAATGTTCGCATACAACACCAAACGGAGATGCCGCAGAGCAGACAAAACAGATAGACACAAACTACATAGCAGACCAGATTAATGCACAGTTGAACAAGAATGGTGTATCAACAGACCATGAAGACAACTGGATACGTATAAAATCGAATGGTCTTGTACAGACTGCCGATGGTTTCAACCATCAGGCTCTTATTAATTTTAAGAAGTCTATCCAGCGTTTTAGTCTATTGCCAGCGACAGCTCCAGATAATTATTGTGTCAAAGTAAAGGGAGACCCTAACGGAGCTTCAGAGGGTAGTTATTATGTAAAGTATTCTAAAGCCAATAATGTATGGGAAGAGTGCATATGTCCAAATATCAACATTGAAATAGACGCAACAACAATGCCACATGCTCTTGTACATAATGCAGATGATACCTTTACATTTAAAAAGCTGACATGGAAGGAACGTAAAGTTGGTGATGATGACAGCAATCCTTATCCATCATTTATTGATAAGACACTATCCAGTATTTTCTTCTATAGAAACAGACTAGGTGTCTCATCCGATGAAAACATCATTATGTCTGAATCAGGAGAGTACTTTAACTGGTGGATGACAACAGCGAATGACCTATTAGACACAGATGGTATTGATGTACCAATTACGTCTACAAAGGCTAATCTGATTAATTACATTGTTGTCTTCTCAGAAGACCTTTACGCATTTTCTAATGACACTCAGTTTATCATACGTGCTGATTCTACCTTGACACCAAAAACAGCTTCACCAACAGAAATTACACAGTTCAATAGTTCTCCTGATTGCCAGCCAAAGGTAGCAGGGAAGAACATGTATTTTCCATCAGAGCATGGTGATTTTACGACCATTAGAGAATACTATACAGTACAGGATATTTCACAGATGAAAAACGCTCAAGACATAACATCTCATATACCAAACTATATTGAAGCTGGTGTCTATGAGATTGTGTCCTCTACATCTGAGAATGTCTTATTCTGTTTGACGAATGGGGCTACAGATACTATTTATATCTATAAGTACTTGTTTGCCAATGAAGAACGCATACAGTCTTCTTGGTCTAAATGGGTGTTTGATGGAGAAATTTATGGTGCTGGATTTATTGGTAGTAGATTATATCTCCTGATCCGGCGAGGAACACAAATCAACATGGAGATGATGGACTTTTCTGTTAACATAAAGGACTTTGAAGATGACGAACTTTATCGTGTGTTCTTAGACCAGAAGAAAGTGTTGAGTAATGGTGTGTACAATTCAACAACGGAAAAGACCTGTTTTAACCTGAAAAGTGCTTATGCATTCACAGATGAAACACCATTGCATGATATGTGTCTTATCACACCAGAAGGATTCATGCACAAAGACATGCAGGTCACAGATGGATGTGTCTATCTTGATGGTGATTATTCTAAGAAGCATGTCATAGTTGGAGAAGAGTATACATTTAAGATTGTCTTTTCTACATTCTATTTAAAGAAGAACGATTCAGGTAATATACAGTCCTACGCAACAGGAAGGACACAAATAAAGAATCTTCATATAAACTATGTTAATACAGGATATCTACAAGTGAAAGTATCCTATGTTGGGGGTTCGGCTTATATATATCGGATGACGAGTAAGATACTTGGAGAAAGTTCTTCACGACTGGGAAAACTATTAGGTTCTAATGGTAAATTTGATATTCCGGTGCATAAGAAAAATGATACGGTAACTATTTCTGTTGAATCCGATATGCCTGTTCCATTATCTATCATAGGGCTGGACTGGGATTGTCTGTATACTACGAGAGTAAAGGAGATGTGATGATGATATGTGCACCACAGCACTTACTATTGGTGTGTCTGCATTAAATGCTATTTCAAAACAAAATGCAACACATAAAGCATTGCAGTCTCAAATTGATGCAAACAACAAAACAGCTCAAGGTTACATCCAGTCCATGAACTATTCTTTTCAGAACTACGAGACACAACGAAGAGCATTGTTTGCATCCCAGATAGAAGCAATGACTAAAATGCGCTTGCAGTCTAAGAGGCAGGAAGCGTCTGTAAAAGCCGCTGTAAACGAAGAGTTGGCAGGTGGTGGCCGTACAGCTTCTTTGATTAATCGGTCTATTCGTGCAGATGAATCTCGTGTAGCTTCTCAGGCTCAGGCGAATTATGAAAGACAAAATAATGAAATAGATTTGAATAAAGAGACGACACTCATCAACACCAAAAATGCTATCAACAGTATAGCTCCTGTTGAGACACCATCATACTTTACGTCTCTTATGAATATAGCAAGTGATTTCTTCAATACCTATAATACCTTGCAGAACATAGGGAGCATGAGAAAGAAAGCTGGTGTCACCGGGAGTACAAATAAAGGAGCGTCTACATCAACTTATTCATCTCCAGATGGCGCATACAAATATACAGTAGACAATGTGCATGGTGTGGATTTAGACAAATATATAGCAAAAGAGAATATGTTTAATGGAACAGGTATCTTTGCTATGAATCCTGCCAGCTCCTATTTTGGTACAGACCTGACGAGTGGTCTTAAATATAATTATTCTGAAAATGGTTTATCGAGAAGAGGTGCAACATGGCGAAACGGATTGCTAGTGCTATAGGCGCTGAAATGCAGTTCATGCCTCAGCCAGAAAAGGGATATCAGGAGAATGTAGGGAGTGTGCAAGGTGTACGAGGTACAACACCTGCATCTTCTTCTGCTTCTATGCTGGCTTCGGCAACATCTGATTTCAATAATGCATGGTTGTCTTTTCTGACAGACCGTGAAAAAAGAATGAATGATGCCGGACTTACAGAAGCGAACAGGATGATAAGTTCTACTTCTGCTGAAGACCGTGAACGACTCTCAACAATAGATTTAGCTATGACATATGGTTTTGGCTCCAATGTAGATAACCCTTATTTCATAGCCTATAGTGATAAATTACGAGGACAGGCATTAGGTGATGCCGCTCGCATAGCATACAATGAACAGTATGGAGATTCTCCAGCGAAAACTCCACAGGAAGAAGTAGCAAGATATGATAACTTCGCAAGCTCTTATAGACAGCGATATCTTGATGATGGACTTGTGTCTAATGATGTAGCTTTCAATCAGGGATTTAATGATAAACATATAGAGAACCAGACACAGCTGGCAAGTAATCATGTAGAACGTGATATCTCTGATAGAATCGCTGAGACCTTTAACAACATGAAGTCCCAGATAGGTTCCCTCATCTATGATGCTCCCTCTATGTCTTTTGATACCATTCAGCAGAAAGCACAAGAGATTTTCAATCAGGGTAAATTGATGGCCCTGAATCCAGAACAGAGACAGGCTCTTGTAGATATATTCACAAAAGAGATGTTGTCTACAGGCACTATAAAGGACTTTCCGGCCTTTAAGAAAATGATGGATAATATCTCAGTAGAAACACGTCTTGATGGTACGTCTGTTTCTATGAGTGACCTTGTAGATCCGATGGCTCTGGATACTATCAATTTAGAGTATCGCAAGGCTCATGTGTCTAACCTGAAGATGGCAAACAGAAAGAAGTATGGGAAAGACAACAACTTAGATAGATTCATGGGTGATGTTATTAAAGGTCTTCAATCTAATAGTCGTACGGCTCGTAATGATGCCGAAGAATCGATGGGGCAGTTACCAGAAATTCATGGCCTGCAACAGGAACATAAAGCCGCTAAGGCTAAGGCGGCTAAGGCTCAGGCCACACAGGTAAAAGGGGCATTAAAGACACAAGCAGGTCTTGAAGCGGCCGCAGAGAACATTAATGCCTATATGAATGGTGACGGTGGTGTAGCATTTGATGGCTACCATAATAAGATAGGGGAACCAATGGTAGGTGGTAAGGCTGTTGATGCAGATACAAAGAAAATGGCATTCCTGAAAGCACAGCAGGATATTTTGTCTTCTGATGATGATGAAGACACAAAGGGCCAGCGCCTTATGAAACTCTATAGCTATCCGGGTGTCAATGACATACGCTCCCAGCTGTCTAATAGTATTCTCATGGAAATTAATAGTGCCACATCGCAGGATGTAGAATCAAATGGTGTTCCTAACTCTATTATATATATGGTCAGGGCCAGACAGAGCAATAAAGGGCAGTTTGCTGGTGTCTTTGGGGAAAAGGTGGATACAGCTATTGGAGCTATACAGAAATTTGCAGATGCTTCCGGAGAGGCAGATGCAGATAATGCCCTGATACGTGGTTATTCAAACTACTGCAAAATAAAGGATATGGATGATACGACAAAGAATGCCTATGCATCCCAATTCAGAGGAATGATATCCAGAGGATGGAGTATTGATGATATGGAAGACTGGGGAGACTCCAGTGCATATGCTCCTTCTATTCAGTTGTCGGATGCTCGTATTCTTGATACAGCACAGGATAAATTTATGCTGTATGGGCCGGCCCTTAATGATACATCAAGGGCTGTACTGGAAACAGCTAGTGACATAGCGGAAAGTTATGCATACTTCCATGGTGCAGTATTTCCTAAGAACTGCTTCAATAGTGGGGTGGCCTCTGAACAAACATGGGCAAAACAGGCACTTGAGACATACCTTTATGATTTTGCAGACAAAACAAACACAGACGTTGATGATGTGTCTGTAAATTATGATGATAATACAGGCTCTTGGTCTTTCTATTCTAATACAACAGGAGCTTCTCAAATCTATTCGGCTTCTGATATGCGTAACGAAATTCAGTGGATTGCAACGAAGCCAGCTGATACAGATGATGGTGGAAGTGGTGACAATACATCCTATTCAGTGACACCAGCTTCTACTAGTACGCAGGAAGAAATAGACGAAACAACAGGTTCTTCTTGGACAGACTGGTTCCAGAGAGGATTGCAGAATTTGATGTAAAGGAGTGAACATAATTGGCAGTTTCAGATAATATGTCACTTGTTTATAATTGGTACTTACAACAGGGTTATTCTCCTACATTCTCTGCAGGTATGGCAGGTAACTTTGCAATAGAAACAGGTGGCGGAGAAGACATAGACCCTACAAAGTGGTCGGATGATGGTACATCTTTTGGTATAGGTCAGTGGAAAGACGAACGATTGAAACAGCTACAGCAGTTTGCAGATAATGGTGGATATGATATCAATGATATCTATACACAGCTGGCTTTTTCAGACTGGGAATTACACAATACAGAACAGGAAGCATTGAAGAGTATTGAATCTTCTGATTTGTCTAGTGCGAGTGGGGCGGCTAAGGCCATAGCGTCTTACTACGAACGTTGCGCTCCTCAATATGAAGATATACGGATGGCTCCTGCTGAAGATGTCTTTACATCTCTGTATGATGGTAGTGATTTTGACCCTTATGCTGTTGGTGGTGCTTCTGCATCACCTGCAACAGGGACAGACACAACAGACTACACAGCAGAATTACCTGATGACATGATGGGGATAGACCCTAGCTATTATCAAAGATTAGGAATGCTCTTCAAAAAAGCTAGAGAACTCGGTGTAGAACCCCTGCTTACCGCAGGTGCAAACGATGATTCTCATGTAGAAGGGAGCTATCATTATAAAGGACAGGGGGCCGATATAGCATGGTCAGGACTCCAGTGGGACGATGATGTATTGTCTCAGCTGGCAGACTATGCACGGTCGCTAGGATTTCAGGAAGTCATTAGTGACCCTCATGGGACAGGCCCTCACCTGCATGTAGCTAATCTTGATTTGTCTCAGCAGGTACAACAGCTTCTTGGAGAAAAAGGAGATTCCTATACCTTTGGTGAAGGTGCATTTCAGCCTAAGATGCAGAATACAATTTCTCCAGAACTCTATGCGCTCTCTAAGGTTAATGCGGATATACTGAATCAGAATGAAGAAGCATTGAAGGCTAAACCATCTTTGTTAGATGGTATTTGGCACGACTTTAAAAAAAGTGGTAACTTTCTGTATGAATTAGGGGATGCATTATATACAGATTTGTTCCATAGTGATTTTGATGCCTTTGGTAAATCAAAGATTACAGATGCAGACAAACAGTATATCATGTCTGCTATGGGAAAAGGAAACGAGGCAGAAGCACAATGGATAATTGATAATGCAAAAGACCAGACACAACTGTACTATCTTTTACAGCGCAAAATGGATGACATGCAGGAAGATATGAGATATGCGGCCTATTACAATTCATTAGGAGCGCATAGTATCGGTACTGTCCTTGGTGCTATCTTAGACCCTCTGAATCTCTTGCCAGAGCTAAAGGCAGTACAGGCCATGAAGATTATCAAGGCTACAGGTGGTGTCATTAAGAATGTAAAGGCTATTGATTCAGCCGCAGGAGCCGCTGTCAAACAATTAGGTACAAAAGGTAAGATAGCTAATACTGCTTTGAACATGGGCATGTATGGGGCTATTCAGCAACATGCCGCCAATAAGGCCAATGCAGAAGATGAAAGTATTGCAGGTGCGGCCTTGATTGCTGGTGTGTCTGGTGGTGTCCTTAGAGCCTTGGGGATGGCTGGTGGTAAAGTATTATCTAAGAAGGATGCCTCTGTACGGAATATTGGACATACAGCAGAGAAGATAGAAGATGCCACTGCTCGTGATGCTGTTGGTCTGGAAAATGCATACACCATTATGAAAGATTCAAAACCTATAGCGGCTAAGATGCATGATACATCCTTCTTGTCTTCTAAAGGTGGTAGTGTAGCACAAAAAGCAGAAGAAGCTGGTAATGTGTATGCTCTATCTTTGGAAGATGCTAAAAAGCTGGGACAGAGAATAGGCGTATCAATCACAGATAATACCAAAGGATTTTATGTTCCTCATGGTGATTACACAGTTGTTGTCAAAGACAATGTGAAGAGTGCTAGACAGCTAGAAGGTGTTCTCCTTCATGAAGTAGGTGTCCATAATTCATTGAAGGAAACATTGGGTGATGATAGTTATAGAACACTGATGAACTATGTGTCTGAACAGGCAAAAGACACAACGACACCTTTTGCACAAGCGGCACGTATGGCGAACTCTACGGATCCAGAAGAAATACTAGGGTATGCTATCGAAAATGACCTGCTGGGTAAGAAATCTGCTAACAGAATTGTCCGTAAGTTTAAAAATGGACTAAAAGATTTAGGCGTTCTGGATAAGACAAAATTCAGCAATGCTGATATTATGGGTATCCTGAAAGAGTCGGTACAGTACAATAGGCTCAAGAATATGGGCATTATTGTTCATAGTGATGGTTCTATCACAAAAGGAGATGTGCATTTCTCGAAGGATAATATGATGGCTCCTGAAAGTCTTCTGGACTATGAAAACATGGCAGAGGCTCAGAATAAGCTAGATAGGCCAAAAAGTGCCAGAGGAAGAGTACTGGACTATTTGTCTAAGCATATGGAATATGGAGCATTTACAAAGACTCCTTATGGTGTCGCTTCTCGCTCTCCTTCACCTACATTGGCTCGCAAGGCTTCCTCTCTGCTAGAAGATGCTCAGAGACGAGGAAAAGAACGGACATCAAATATGTTGTCTGCTGAACGTCAGTCCCAGTATTTACGAAGTCAACTGATGAAGTATGAAGGAGCTGTACTTGATGCTAGACAACAATGGATAAAAGACCATTATGGTGTACTGGGGGCTATCAATCCATTCAGGGGTGGAGATGCACACCGTCAGGAATTTAATAAACTGGTTATAGACACATTCAATCATGCATCAAAACAGGGGACATTGATAGATATTGATGATTCTTTAGTAGATGATAGTGTCCATAAGGCCGTTAAAGCCTTACAGGATTTGTACGAAGCTCGGATTGAACTTGGTAAAAATTCGGCCTCTATGTTTGGTGGAGACCGTAAATTAAATCTGATTGAAAAGGACTGGTACTCTGTTGATGATGAATTTCATCGCTTGATAGACCCAGATGCTTATCGCTCCTTTGTGTCTAACTTCACCACAACGGGTGATAAAGGTGCTAAAGAATTTCTGGAACAATATGCCCTTGTTGCTTCAAATACACCAACATCCAGACAGCTTATCTCTGATATGATTTATCGGGAAAAAGAACTGGCGTGGAAACGTCAGATAAATGAATGTAAAGAGTATCTGGAAAAGGATGGTCGTAAATCTGCTCGTAAGGTTGAAGAAGTCAAAGAGAAACTAAAAGAACTGGAAGGAAAGAAACCAGCAGAGACAACAGAGAAAGAGATAGATGATTACAGAACAGTCAAGTCTAAAGAATGGGCAGAACATGCTATGTTGCCTTTGGAAGACAAACTGGATGATCTGGATGCAAATGGTGCCTCTTCTGCTCTAGGTGATTTGAATTTCTTTAAAGGACGCTTACCCATGGACACAGGTACAGTCATTCCTATCAGGGACGCAGAAGGAAATATTGTATCTGAGTTCTCTTTTGATAAGGATTTGAGATACTATGACTTAGACCACATACTTTCTCGAACAAATAACAGATTTGCTGGGGAAGCGGCTGTCCGTACTGTACTGGGTAAAGATTCAGACTATCAAAAGTTTGTGTCTCAGGTTCTCAAAGATTTTAAAATGGCCAGTATGGGTTCAGATGGACGGATAAGTACAGCAGAGGCAGAGAACAGAAAGACATGGTTCTTAGATACACTAGCACGATTGAGGGGAATGCGAGATCATTACGATAGAAATATCTTTGGGGAAGCCTCCGCCTTTTCTAAGATTTTGAACAACTTAGCATACTTTAAACGTGGTGGCTCTATGGGGTGGAACCAGTTAGGAGACCTTGGTGGTGCTATTGCTTATGGTGGTTTTAAACAGATTTTTGGTGTCTTCAATCCTCTTAGAAAGTTTGTGCAGGAGTGCAGACTGGGGACAGCCAACAATAAGTTTGTGGAAGATTTATCATGGCATGTTTTTGGTGAACCTTTGGAAAGACACATATTCAGAGGAAGCTGGGGAGACATGCAGGTAAGACAAGCATTATCAAAGAGAGGGACAAACTTCTCTAATATGCTGGTCGGAGCCGCTGACTTCACACACAACCTGAGTAAGTTTACATCCCAGATAAACTTATTAGGACATATGACAGACACCATGGTTCGCTCTATGCGTAGTGGAGCTATTACGGACTCTATCAGATGGGCGCATGGGGAACAGTTTAATGCATTGCGTAACCCATTTAGTAAAGCGAACATTAAAGCTCTGGGGAGACATGTAGACCTTGAACAGCTCAAAAAAGACTTACGTACCTATATAAACTGGGATGGTCGTAAAGGAACCATAGCGAATGGAGCGAACATAGAGAAATGGCAAAGAGAACATCCTGATACATTCTGGGCTTGGTATGATCTTATTCAGAATCAGGTAGAGAAGGGTGTCTTACTCAGTACTTCTGAGGGCAATAGGAACCTTTTGAAAGACCACAATGCCTTAGTGCGTTTAGTTATGATGTTCAAGGACTTTAACTTTAGGTCAAATAATGCTCAGTTCATGCGTGCTTTTCAACAGCATGAATTACAGGATGCAGTTGCTTTTGGTCTTTCCATGGCTACAAACGTTGGTGCTTTTGCCGCTCGTAATGCCGCTCGTATGGGCGCACTGTATGCTATGGGTAACACAGAGGCCGCAGAGTACGTAAAGGAGAACTATCTGAATGATAGGGCATTAGCAAGAGCCGCTTTTATGCGCTCAGGTTTTGTGTCTCCTGCATCCATGATTAATGATATGGGAGAAACAATGTATGGTTCACCAACAATTCGTACAACAGTAACACAGTACAGAAACAATCCCCCAAAAGATATAGGTGATTTAATTGGCAATACGGTACAGCAGTTACCAGCAGTCGATACGGCCTATGACATGACATGGAAGCCTATTGTGTCTGCTTGGAGATTAGCGCATGATAAAGGCTCTCAGCGAGATTTGAAGTCCTTGTTGAATCTGGCTCCTATCCCTGATTTCATTCCGTACACACAAGCTATTGAGACACTCTCTAAATTAAGTGGATTACCAAATAAATAGATGAAAGGATGTGTATAAACGTGAATACATTTAAGACACGAGTAGAGTATGAGATTACCGATGCTTCTGTAAAGACATACTCATTCCCTTTTCCGTATTTACGAAAAGAATTTATTAAGGTGGCTATCCTTCACACGGATAATACAATAACAGCATTAACGTATGGTGTTGATTATTCCGTGGATGATTTATCAATCACATTAGTGACTGCTCCTAGTGTGTCTGAACATTTAATTATTTATCGTGAAACCACAACAGATAGAATCATTACATGGAATGATGGTTCCATTCTGCTTGCTAAAGACATGAATACAGAAGATGCCCAGATGCTCCATTTGCAGGAAGAACAGCAGGACTATATTATGGCTCATGCTCTTTCTACGAAAGTAACGAGTGATAAAGAGGTTCTTTGGGATGCACTGAATCATCGTGTCATTAACGTAAGTGACCCTAAAGACCCTCAAGATGTCGTAACGAAGCACTATATGGAAAATGTGCAAGGTGGATTTGTAGATCGTAACACTTCCTTATTGGAACAGGCAACTACACAAGCGACCAATTCCAAAAATAGTGCCAGTGCCGCCGCTGAAAGTGAAAAGCTGGCAA